>Ga0265293_10000152_pt1 | contig 169038 bp, 134 predicted proteins | sample Munlanlewell138R_FD_192505 | JGI IMG/M metagenome (GOLD analysis project Ga0265293, IMG submission 192505) | Leachate microbial communities from a municipal landfill in Southern Ontario, Canada - Leachate well 138R | ecosystem: Engineered > Solid waste > Landfill > Unclassified | place... | reverse complement strand
GCTATTTGTATCACGCTGTTTATCCAGTATAAACGACGGCCAAATATACAGGAAAGGCGTGATCGAGACCAGATGAAAATTAGGTTCTAAAAAAAATGGGGGAATGCCAGCAAGATTGATGCTTGACATAAATAGCAGAATATCAGAGACTGCCTTTAGCTACTGATTCCATATAGAATGTCCCGACAGCGGAAATATGTTGACAGATTTCAGTGAATCTTATAGATATCACTACAGTGAAAAAATACTACTTAAGGAGTACAACCATGCCAAGAATGACGGTTGACCCAAACTACTGCAAAGGCTGTGGCTTATGCATTGCTGCCTGCCCGAAAAAGATTATTCGTTTTTCGGAAAAGATCAATGCCAAAGGCTACCATTATGCAGAATGTTTTGCGCAAGATCAGTGCATCGCCTGTAAGATGTGCTACGTAACCTGCCCCGATGTGGCAATAACGGTTGAGAAGTGAGGAAGATATGGCAAAGATATTGATGAAAGGAAATGAGGCTGTAGCGGAAGCTGCTATTCGCAGTGGTTGCAGATTGTATTTCGCCTATCCCATCACTCCTCAGAGTGAATTGATCGAGTATATGGCACGCATGATGCCAAAAGTAAACGGAACCTTTCTTCAGGCTGAGAGCGAAGTAGCCGCCATCAATATGGTTTATGGCGCTGCAGGCTGTGGCAAGAGGGTGATGACCTCCTCTTCCTCTCCTGGTGTTTCATTGAAGATGGAAGGAGTCTCTTATATCGCCGGAGCGCAATTGCCCTGTGTGATCATCAACGTGCAACGCGGTGGTCCCGGTCTGGGTGATATTCAGCCAGCTCAGGGTGACTATTTTCAAGCCACAAAGGGCGGCGGACATGGTGACTACCGTTTGATCGTGATGGCTCCCAGTTCGGTACAGGAATTTGCCGATATGGCTTCCGAAGCCTTTGATCTAGCAGATAAATATCGTAATCCGGTGATGATCCTGGCTGACGGTATGTTGGGACAAATGATGGAGCCTGTGGAATTCAAAACCGCCAGGACCGATGAAGAGATCGCAGATATGTGGCTTCAGCACAAATCCTGGTGCATCCAGCCTAATGAAGACGGGGACAAAAAGCATCACCATGAGATCAACTCTCTGGAAATAGACCCCCTGGTTCTGGAACAACATGTCAATAAACTTTACGAAAAGTATGCTGAGATCGAGAAAAACGAGATCAGCTATGAGAAATTCAATGTCTCTGATGATAACGAGATTCTTTGCGTGGCTTGGGGAACTGCGTCCCGCGTAGTAAAATCCGCCATCAACGAAATCAAAGTTTCTGGTAAGAGCGTAGGTCTCATCCGCCCGATCAACGTCTGGCCTTTCCCTTATGAAGAGCTGAAAAAGGCTATCGGCCCCAAAGTGAAGAAAGTCTATGTTTTTGAACTGAATACCGGTCAGATGCTGGACGATGTGAAAATCGCCGTAGCCGGTAAAGTTCCGGTGGATTTCTGGGGCAAAGTGGGTGGCGTGGTCTTTACCCCGGCAGAGATTTTAGAAAAGCTTGAATTGGCTTTGAAGGAGTAGATTGTGGAAATTATAGCAACCAGACCCGAAGCCCTTACCGATGTACCTTTTACCTATTGTCCTGGCTGTCTGCATGGAGTGGCTCATCGCCTGATCGCGGAAGCCATCGACGAGCAGGGCCTGATCAATAAAATGACCGGCGTGGCCCCTGTGGGCTGCTCCGTCTTTGCCTATAAGTTCTTTAATATGGATATGGCGCAAGCAGCGCATGGACGTGCTCCGGCAGTAGCCACCGGCATGAAACGTGCCCGCCCTGAAATGCATGTATTTACATATCAGGGAGATGGAGACCTCGCAGCCATCGGCACAGCTGAAATCGTGCATGCTGCAAACCGCGGCGAGCAGATCTCTGTGTTCTTCGTAAACAACGCCATCTATGGCATGACCGGCGGACAGATGGCTCCCACCACTCTTCCTGAGATGAAGACTACCACCAGCCCGTATGGCAGGAAAACTGATGACGTCGGCTTCCCCATCCGCGTATGTGAGCTTTTATCCACTCTGGTGGCACCTTATTACATTGAGAGGGTTTCACTGCTGAGCCCCGGTGAAATTATCAAAGCTAAAAAAGCGGTTTCCAAAGCGATCCAGTATAACAAAGAAGGCCGTGGATTTACCTTTGTAGAGCTGGTCTCTACCTGCCCTACAAACTGGGGAATAGACCCCATCAAATCCCGTGATTGGGCCAAAGAAAACATGCTGCCCTTCTTCAAGCCGGGCTGCTTTAGAGACAAAGGCGAAGGAGTGGAATAATGACTACTGAATTAATCTGCGCAGGCTTCGGCGGACAAGGCGTATTGACTATCGGAAAATTCATTGCTAAAGCTGGCATGAAAGAAGGGAAAAACGTATCCTGGCTGCCCTCTTACGGGCCTGAAATGCGCGGTGGAACTGCAAACGTCTCTACCGTGGTCTCAGATGAGGAAATTGCTTCTCCTATCGTGAGTTTCCCCGATGTGTTGGTTGCTCTGAATCAACCTTCTATCGATAAATTTGCACCCTCCATCCGTCCTGGCGGCATCCTGATCCTGAATACCAATATGTGCCCACACGGCTGCAAGCGTGATGATATAGTGCAGATTGCCGCTCCTCTGGTAGATATTGCCAAGGAGATCGGTGATCCCATGGTGCTGAATATGCTGGCCATCGGTGTGCTTATCGGAAAAACTGGTCTGATCAAGTATGAAACTATGGAAGAAGACCTCACCAGCTATATGAAATCCAGAAACCCCGAGCTTCTGAAATTGAACCTGGAAGCAATCAAACGCGGTATAGATATCGCAAAGAACGCTAAGTAAACTATAAAATCCTGGGGGGGTGGTTTCCACCCCCTTTTTGATGATAAGGAGAATATTATGGCAGACAATCTGGTAACAATCGCGAGATATACAGAAATATTCGAAGCGGAAATGGCCAAAGGTTTCCTGGAAGATTCCGGCTTTGAGGTGTTTTTACAAAATGAGCGTATCCTGGGCTTGTATCCATCTATGGCCGGGGATATGTATATGGTAGAATTGCAAGTCTTTGCCGATGCGGAAGAAGATGCAAGCACGCTCTTGGAAGACCTGGACGACAGCTATCTCTGCGCTAATATCCTGAAGCAGGAAAATGCCTTGATGGAAGGGCATTTCCAGCTTACCAGCGGTAATCACAGCGATCAATACATCGAAAAGATCAGCGTGTTGCAAAACCCCGTAGCCACGCACACTCTTTGCAATAGACTTGCAAAGCGTCTGCAGGAATTTGATTTTGATACCGTGATCGGTCCTGCTTTTGGAGCTATAGTGCTGGCTTTTGACGTCGCCCGCATTCTGGATAAGGGTTTTGTCTTCACCCAGAGAAAAGGTGGCCAAATGGTTTTCCGAGATGGCTTTGATCTTAGCAAAGTCAAAAAAGCCGTGATCATCGAAGATGTAGTCTCCACCGGAGGCAGCGTTCAGGAAGTGATCAAATGCGCAGCTGAGCAAGGCATCAAGATAGCGGCTATAGGCTTGATGGTGGATCGCAGCGCTGGCAAGATCGATTTTGGCGTGCCGGTAGAAAGCCTGCTGACTCTGGATGTACCGCTATGGGCTCCGGAAGATTGCGAGCTGTGCAAACAGGGAATAAGCCTTAGCAAACCAGGGAGTAGCGATAAATAGCGATGAAGCTGAAGCTGCTCTTTGAGGATGCGGTAAATGCGAAAGTACTGAGATTCTATCCTCTGCAAAACTTCAGTAGCTGGCAGCTTGTCTCTGAGTACCAAGCCGAAGAGCTTGCGGCCGGCCAGCTAAACGTATGTCCGGATTTTGCCCTGGCCAAAGCGCTATGGGGTGAACGTGCCCGTTTGCATATATGCCGGTATTTTGGCATAGTATATCTGCCGAATTCTGTCCCTGCTGTACTGGGTGAGCTTCTTCGCAACCACACTTTATACCTGTTATCCTCAGATCAAAAGGCCGCAGAATTCCTGGTTGATGATTGCTTTCACAGCCTTGATTATATGAGTGAGTTTTATGATGCGCCCTCATCCCAGAAGCTATTGATTTGTTCTGGGAAAGAGCTGGTGAATGCGGTTTTGAGCTCCGCTCCGCAGGCCTTTATGCACTTTATTCTGGAGAGCAAGAGCTATCATCTTTGCTTGGGAGCAGAGCTTTGGCGCTATCGGGCAGATGCCTTTCGCACAGCCTTTTACTTTGCTGAAAAACTCTGTGGTCAGATCACAGACCTAAAGAGATTACCTTATATGACCGCACAGATCTGTCTGCAGGATGGCCACGGTTCTTACGCCTTTTTTGCCGATCGCTATGATAGCTATATGGCGCATGTGGATTATGATCTATGGTACAGTCTTCTGACCAATTGGCACAAAAGTTACTCCCGGCACAAATGCAAAAAGGTGCTAGAATTGGCCTGCGGTACTGCCAATGTCGCCTGCCGCTTTGTGCAAGCAGGCGCCCAAGTCGATGCCTGTGATATCTCCTGTCAGATGCTGGAAAATGCCTGGAAAAAAGAGCTGAAGCCAAATCTGTATCAAGCCTCACTCACCGATCCCATTCCCGGCAGGGATTACGATCTCATTCTCTGTCTCTTTGATAGTATGAATTATCTGAGCAATCTTTCTCAAATCAGCACTTGCCTGACTGAAGTGGCTTTGGCTTTGGCTGAAGACGGGCTTTTTATCTTTGATATCTCTACTTTACTGAACAGCATGGAGAATTTCTTTGATAGCTGTCAATGGGTGAAGGAGCAAGATTCAGGCCTGGTGCACCAGTCTTTTTACGAGATGGGGCAGAGGCGGCAAAACTCCCGGCTTAGCCTTTTCAAACGCTGGGGTGCAAGCTACAGTCTGCAGGAAGAAGAGCACCGCCAGCGAGTCTATCTGGTGCAGGAATTGGTAGAGATCATCCAGGATTCCCCGCTGCAGCTCAAAGCAATCCACAGCACAAATAACAAAACAAACTTCTATCCCAAAAAACTCTCCGGTATCGATCATCGCCATTACCGGCTTTTCTTTATCCTGAAAAAAGATGAATTATCAAAGTGATCTCACATTGCTGCAGGAGCACAAGCTGAACAGCGTGATGGGTATAGACGAAGCAGGAAGAGGAGCTTTGGCAGGGCCGGTGGTGATCGCAGCGGTGATCCTGGACTATACTGACCCCATTCCTGGGTTGGACGATTCCAAGCGGCTTTCCGCCAGAAAGCGGGACATCCTGTATGACAGCATCATCCAAAATGCAGTAGCTTGCAAGATCGTCGAGGTCAATGCATCCATTATCGATGAGATGAATATCCGTCAGGCCACTCTTGTGGGCTTTAGTATGGCCTATTGGTCTTTGGAGGATAAGGCTGAGAAGGCCTTGGTGGATGGCAGGGACCTGCCCGAGGATATACCTGGTTGGGCCGTGATCAAAGGAGATCAAATCCATGCTTGCATCGCGGCGGCTTCCATCTTGGCCAAAGTGCACAGGGACAGGCTGATGGAAGCGCTGGATGATCTATATCCAGAATACGGTTTTGATGCACATAAGGGATATGGTACCCAGCGGCATTACGAAGCTTTATGCTGTTTTGGTGCGTGTAAAGAGCATCGCCGGAGCTTCAGGCTTTATCCGGATTAAGCCGGATTCTCAGTCCTTGGCCCTCTTCAAACACTCGGAGCAGTAATGCCAATTGCAAAAGCGGTGATAGATATCCATCAGGCCTTGTTGGTAGATGGCCCGGCTACTTGCCAGCTTGATCTGTGAGGGATTCAGATAGCGTTCCATAAAGCGGGTGACATAGTTTCCCTGCAGCGGGCGGAAGTCCGTGTAGGCTTGATATATAGACTCTGCGTTTGAAGACATTTTCTGATGCCACAGCGCCATCACAGGCAGGAATATGTTCAGATAGATATTGTTTTGTACGCTTTTTCCCAGGGTTTGTGGTTTCAGATTCGGATAAAGCGAGCGAGCCGTCCATATACTGCAAAAGGCTTTATACAGGTTCTTCTGTGACTCCGTGGCGGATATAAAAGTCTTGAGCAGGTCCCCATCAAGATGCTCCCAGATCAGATCACTGATATAGATCAATCTTTTCACCGGATGATTTTGGGGGCGGATGCGAAAAAGCTGCCAATCGATATCGATCTTCTGTCCCTGCCAGGGCTGAGCTTCATATTCCCGCCACAAATCTGTGACCATATTTTCATCGATCATAGCGCTTTTCTTTTTGAGCAGACCTGAGGCGCAAAGGTAGATGGCACAAAGCTGGAGCTTGTTCATCCCTTCTGCTTTGTATTCCGCCAGGATTTTAAGAGGCAGGCTTTGGGCCAGACAGAGGGTATTGAGCTTGTTTTTGTTATAGCCCAAAGCTTCAAAGATGCCTTCATAGAAGATCTGATCAAAGCTGCTGAGGCTTAGTGCGGTATTGAAACGTTTGAGTTTCCCTGCGAATCTGCGCATTCCGGCGTTATGTAAAATGGCTTGTAGATGGCTGGAATCGATAGCGGAAAGCAGATCGCAATACACCGCAGGTTTTGCATTCTCATCTTGCTGTGCCAGAAGTTTTTGGATGTCTTCACTGAGCTGCTCTTCCAGGCTCAGGATTTCCACTGGGGAGCCATCTTCCAGGATGGTATAAGGATAGCTGGAATTGTGCTGCAAAACCACATGCAGGATTACTTGATTGAAATAGGCATCTTCCTGATGGCTATGCGCTTGCCAATCTGAAGTCTTGATGTGAATTTCGACGTCCCCCCGCTTGGTTTCTCCTGCGATTTCTATGATGGCGTTCTTAAAATCCGGACCCCGGGCAGTATTGTACTGTCCTTGATAAACGATCCTGACAGGAAGCCTGGTAGCAGTGCTTAGTTCAGCTTGCAGGTGTCCTTCATCCCAGATGTGATAGAGGAATTTCTCTTCCATCAGAAATATCGTTGCAAAAAGCGCATCCGTTCTCTGGCCGAAGCAGATTTTGCCCAGGTATGCGGGGTATATTTGATCGGGTTTGTCAGTATGCTCAGCATGCACATGCTTTGCATTTTGTTTAAATTGGCAGTGCTGCTTCCGTAATAGGCCATGGCAGCGGTTTCGATGCCATATACTCCCTTGCCCCATTCCACATAGTTAAAATACAGCTCCAGCATGCGCTTCTTGCTCATGATGATTTCCATGATCACGGTTACCTGCACTTCCAGATACTTGCGCAGGTAATTGCGGTCTGTGGTCAGAAACAGGCTGCGGGCAAGCTGATTGCTCAGCGTGGAGCCGCCAAAGCGGATTTTGCCTGCCTTTTTGTTTTTGGCATAAGCCTCTCTCACCATTTTCCATTCAAAGCCAAAGTGTGAGTAGTAATTGCCATCTTCCAAAGCGATCAGCATACTTTGAGTCTGCTTGGGAATCTTTTTCAGTTTGATATATTCGCGTTTGTAGATGGGATGACCCTTCACGGTATAGCGCTGGATCATGAGGGGAGTGACAGGGGGATTGACAAAGCTGTAAACTATGCACAGCCCGGCCACAATCCCCCAAAACCAAAGATGGATAAATAGCAGAACCCGCAAAATCCTGATCAGGATATTTCGGCGTTTCTGCTTTTTCCTTTTAGCCACGCATCCTTCTGGATTTTGTTAGAGTTTTATTTCTCCATTTTGTTTACGAAGGCAGCCAAACGGGCTTTTCTGCGGGAAGCGGTGCGTTGGTGAATCACACCTTTTTTGGCGGCTTTATCTAATTGGGAGTAGAGCTCATTGAGCTTGGCATCCACATTCTCAGGATTTTGTTGAAGCTCTTTGGTAAGGGTTCTGATAGTGCGTTTTACATAATTATTGCGGGCAGACCTTTTCTTGTCTGTGCCCATGCGTTTGAGCGGGGATTTGTGTTGTGGCATGTTTTCCTCTTCATTGCTTAGTATTTATGCCACAATATCTAAGGGGCTGATCTTGTCAAACAAATATTTAGGATCGTAGGGCTGTATCCAGCTTATCTATCTGATGTTCAACGCTATAAGCAAATATGTTTCCCTGCATTCTACTGCCGATAACCAGCTGATCCACCCAGACAGCAGCCTCAAATATTTGCTGATAGTCAAAGCTTTTACCGGCCTCGCTTTGCCCTATAATCCGGGCTGCGGCAGTATCATCACTTGAAAAACATAATATCGGGGTGCGGGAAGCCAGATATTCAAAGAGCTTGGTGGTAAGCATGCCGTGATTGCCCTCATAGTCGTTCACGATTAGCAGCAAAAGCTCGCTTTGCACCATTTCCTGCACAGCTCTGGCGTGAGACACAAAAGGCACTATGTTTAATTTATCAGCAGTTTTAGCCCTAAGCTGCTCAGCTTCTTTTTCCCCTATTTTACTGCCGATCAAGCTGAGAGTATATGGCCTGCTCAGCCGGGAACATAAATCCGCAATCAAGCCGATATCCTGCCCTTGGGTAAACTGGCCGATATACTTGATCCGCATGGACTCGGCAGGAGAGTATTCTATGCCTGCAAAGTCCTGGGGATCGTATCCATTATTGACCACGAGCTTGCGGCCTGCGGGCAGAGCATCTGCTATTGCCTCAGAGACTACCAGATTGCAGTTCGCACTGCTGACCACCTCATTTTCCAGATATTTGTATATAGCCAGACTGAGCCGGCAGGGAGGATTGAGCTTGAGGTAGTGAATCTGGCTGAAAGGATCGCGAAAGTCTGCAAACCACTTCAGATTATGCCTTGCTGCCAGCTTGAGGCCGATCAGGTGAGTACTATGCGGTGGCCCGGTAGTAATGATGGTATCATAAGGTTTTTGGCTAAGCTCAGCAAAGCAGGCGCGCATAGCTTTGGGATTCCAAAACACTCTGAGATCGGGAATGATCAGATTCAGCCGTAACCAGACCAATATCTGGCTCAGTCCCTTAGGCTGTGCCGGCAGCTTGCCATAAGGCATATCGCTGCCAGACCTTGTGAGTTTTTGCCAGATTCCTGCCATCTTCAGAGCAGGAACACGGATTACCCTGACTTCAGGAGGAATCTTCTCACAAAGGCTTTCATCTATAAATGGATAGTCTCCGCCTGTGGATGTAACTACGGTGATCTGATGTCCGCGTCTGAGCAAATGCGGCAGAAAGCGCAGCCAACGCTGCACAGGCGCTCCTCCACAAGGGGGGAAGTAGTAAGTGATCAAGAGAATCTTCATCGGTCCAGGATTAGCTTTGCCAGATCAGTCCAGGTACTGCTTTTCTTATAGGCTCGAATCTCTTCCTGCATGGGGGAGAGCAGTCTTTGATCGTAAAAACGCAGTACAGCCGCTGCCAGAGCCGGAGGATCCTCGGGCGGAATCAAAAGTCCGGTGCTGCCATCTTCTATATATTCGCTCAAACCGCCCACATCGGAGGCGATTACAGGGGTGTCATAACTAAAGGCTGTGGCGATCACCCCGCTTTGCGTGGCGCTTTTGTAGGGCAAAATGCAGACATCGGCCTGGCGAAAATATTCGCTTACCTCTTCACCGCTGATGTAGCGAAAGTCGGTTTTCACACAGTCTGTTAGTCCCAAACGCTCGATTTGTTTGCTATAGACGGATTCATCGCCATACACAGAGCCGGCTATTTGCAGATTGATATCGGGGATAGCCAGCCGGATGATGGGCATGGCCTCAAGCAAAGTATCCAGGCCTTTGTATTCTTTGATAAGGCCAAAAAACAGTAATCCGGGCTGGTTATTGGTCTTGCTGATCTTTCCCTGATGAGTTTCGTAAATAGGATGAAAGCCCAGGATGGACTTTGTTATCACCCGATTTGGCAGCCAGCCCCTCAAATCTTGCAGACAGGATTTACTCAACAGCAGTATATTATCTGCGGGTTCAAAGACGTAGCGCAGTAGACTTCGGGTAAAAGGCCAGGGTTCATGAGGGACGATATTGTGGGCTAAAATCAATTTGCGGCCGAACTTGATCCGGCGGATGATATAGCCGAAGGCAAAGGCAAAAAAAGGTACCCACCAGGAGATAATAAGCAGATCAGGCTGCCAGGCATTGATAGCCTTAACCGTCTTGGGCCAGGTATGAGGCAGATAGGGAGTCAAAACCCTTTGGGAAGTGTGCTTGGGCTGGGAATCATCTTCCTGACGGCCGGCAGGAAAAAGCAAGGCAGGATACTGATGCTTGAAATTAAAAAAGCAGACCTCGTGCCCGGTGCTGCTAAGTTCATCGGCCAGATGGCTGGCAAATTGCGAAATTCCACCCAAAAAAGGTGGGGCAGGTCCCAGGAATGCTATTTTCATGTCTTACTCCATTTCATGAGCTTGGGTTAAAAAACGCCGCACGGTATCGGCATCGCCATATTTACCAAAGAGAGCCATCAATTTCAGGCGGATTTTAATGCCTTTGAGGTCACCGGCCAATATAGCACCCATGTCTCTGAGATTTTTGCCTCCGCCTTTATACCCATATTCCGGAAGTACTCTGCCGGTATCGGTTCGGGATGCAATCACTACCAGGATGTCACGATCCAGGGCTTTTTGGATGTATGGAATGATATCTTTGGGAAGATTCCCCCGGCCAAATGCTTCGATCACTATAGCTCTGCTACCGCTTTCTATACTGCAATCTATATATCGGCCATCCATGCCGCTGACTGCCTTGATCAAATCTACTCTGGTATCCAGAGCCTGTGTCCAGACGTTTTCCCGGTACAGGCTTTCCCGGTGATACATTACCAGATCAGGATCCACGATGCCCAAAGGCCCAAGGCCCGGGCTGGTGAAAGCGTCCAATTTTCCCGCATCAAACTTTACTACATCACGGGCGGTATGGATTTCGTCGTTCATCACCACCAGTACGCCTTTGTCGAAGCTATCCGTGTGACTGGCCACCCGTACACTGCCGATTATATTGCGGGGTCCATCCAGTCCCAAATCCCCTCCGCTGCGCATGGCTGCCGTAAAAACCACCGGTTTGCGGGTGGTAAGCACCAGATCTGCCAAAAAAGCGCTCTCTTCCAGGGTGTCTGTACCATGGGTGATCACTATGCCATCATAGGCTAAAATCTTGGTGTCGATCAGCTTGGCCAGGTCAAACATCATCTGCGGACTCATATAAGGGCTGGGGACATTTAGATAATCCATTACCTCTACATTTGCCACGCCATCAAGCTGGGGAAATTGCTTTAAGAATTCCACCAGTTCGGAGCTGGGCACCACACCGAGACTGCCCACGTTTTTCATGGAAATGGTGCCACCTGTCATAATCAATAAGATATTATTTTTCATAGTTTTTTCTCATAGGTTATGGGGTCGTTTAGCCCTGCTTCAGCAAAAGCTTTCAGGCGCAGAAGGCAGCTGGGACACTTCCCGCAAGCCCGCTCTTCCGAGCTGTAACAGCTCCAGGATAGCTCAAACGGCGCCTTCAGGGATATGCCTTTCTGGATTATTTCTTTTTTGCTAAGATACAATACCGGAGTCTTGATCTGCAGATCAGCATCGATGGTGCCTTCCCGGATCAGTCTTGCAAAAGCCTCAAAGAAGCTCTGGCGGCAATCCGGATAGCCGGAAGAATCTTCCTGTACAGCTCCGATATAGATTGCCGTGGCTTGGATCACTTCTGCCCAGGCCGTTGCGGCACAGAGCATAGTGGCATTTCTGAATGGCACATAACTATTCGGAATGCCGCTGGGGGTATCTGCAGATATCTCCCGCGAGGAATCGGTAAGCGAAGACCCCCCAATCTCGGCCAGCCAATGATAATCAATCACCTTGGCGACTTTGGCCTGATAATGCTGTGCTATAGCACGAAAGCAGAACAGCTCTTTGTCTTGCGTTCTTTGTCCATAGCAAAAGTGCAGAAAATATAGCTCTTCATACTCCAATCTCGCGATTGCGGTTGTGACTAAAGAGTCCATTCCCCCACTCAGTAAAACGATAGCTCGTGTCATATTTTTTCCATTTTATAGTATTTGTGCACAATTTGAGCGCAGTGGCTTTCATGTCAAGCCCAAAGCGTTCTTTCTGTATGGGATCTCGTGGCTATCTCGTGTAAATAAGAGGATTTATATCTGTTATATTCACGTCGGTTCTATGATGACAGATAAGGGGGGAAAGCTCCGGGCAGGATTACAAGCAAGCACCGGATTCTCCCATCAAATACTGCCTACAAAGAAGAAGCCGCACCCAAAGGAGCGGCTTCAGATATATATAGGGGGTCTAAATCAATAGCCGGTTGTTTGGCTTAACAGGTTGTTCAGCACCGACAGACGGTTGTTAATATCGGCCAGACTTTCTGGTTCGATAGTCAATGTACGGGCTGTGGTAAGCTGTTGAATGGCGCTGCGGAAATGAGCATTAGCAGCGGCTTTGGCCTCATCACGTTGCTTGGAAAGCTGGGTAGCCTGGCGTCCCACTGCATCGGCAGCGCGTTTTTCCAGATCTACAAAGCGGTTATACTCCGTGGTTCCTCTGGATTGGCTTACGGTGGCCAGGATCACGTAGGGTTGATAGAGGCTGGGATCCTTTTGGATGGTTGTATTGGCAGCAGATTCTGCGTCATTGTATTTGCTTTGAGCCAAATAGATGCTGGCCAGATTCAGATAGGCCATGGGGTTATCTTCATCCACAGCGATCAATTGACGCATAGTCTCTATAGCTTTGGCATTGATAGCGTTTTTAGCTTCCTGATTTGTAGCTTCTGAAGCCTGATTTCGATAAAGGCTTACTACGTTCAGATAGGCTTGAACGTTATTGGGATTACTTTTGATCAGACCTTCATAGCGGGCAATGGCCTGATCCATGCGTCCGCTGCGTTGATATGCCACAGCCAGGCGTCTGGAGATGAGATCGTTTTCCGGGTAACTGTCATAAGCGCTTTCCAGATAGGGAAGAGCTTCTGCATAACGCTGTTGATCATAAAGCAGGAAAGCCAGGCGAGTCTTCACCAGGGAGTTATCTGCTTCGATCTCAAGGGCGTTTTCGAAGGCAGCTTGAGCTTTATCCATCTTGTCTGCTTCGGCATAAAGATTACCAATGGCCAGCCACAATTCTGCATCTTCATTGATCGCGGCGATTTTTTCCATCACGGCAATGCGTTTGAGATTTTCACCGGTTTTCTCATACATTTCGTTCATCATAATGAGGGCCTGATAGTGGGTGGGATCGATCTCGATGGCCTTGTTAAAATTCTCTTCTGCCAAAGCATAACGATCGGTTTTGTAATAGGTAGCACCGAGATAGTAATAGGCATCTTTATTTACCGGGTCCAGACCAATAGCAGCCTTAAGCTGTTTTTCTGCCTCCACATAATTACCAGCGGCATAGAAGTTTGTAGCAAAATTAAAGATCTTTTCCACTTCGGTGGAGATGAAGGTATCCAGATCACTCATCAAAGATTTATTCAGAGTTTCCCAACGTTCTTCTTTGATATTAGTTACGTTGAAATTTACCTGACGCAACTCCTGCGTACGGGTGCTGTAAAACTTCATTGCGATGGCAAAAAGATTGGCACGGGTAGATGAGATATTACCGGTAATGAGCACATTCGCTCCCAAATCTTCAGCTAATTCCTGCATTTCTTCGGGAAGCATATCATCTACATCCGGGATTCCATAGAGTTTAAATTCTTCTGCAACTGTTTCCAAATCCATCAATTCAAATTGAGGATAGCCGGAAAACACGTATTCCAGATCACGAACTTCGAGGATTTTGCGAATGTTACGGCTTCTCGCATCCATGGTCTTTAGCGGTAGAATGGCTACCTTTGTGGGAATTCCAGTAAAAGCTTCGGTCGCTTGGGTAGGTTGTGGCAATCCTGTGTTAACCGAGCATGCTGAAATCAGCAACAGGGCAGCCATGGCTATCAGCAACAATCTGTTCATTAGATCCTCCAGGGTCTATATATTAATTTTTGTTCTTTTACAAAGTTTTAGTACTGGGCTATCTGTCAAGAAAAAGCTTGCAGGCCAAGGATCGAACCGCTATGTACATTGACAATTTCCCCCCGGCTTTTCCTGATAATAAGGGCGCCGGTAAGGTCTATTCCTAAAATCTCAGCTTCAAAAGGAGCGGTGCCTACATCTATCTGCGCCATAGAATTTCGTCCAAAAAGCTGTTCATTGCAGTATGTGATGTAGGTAATGCTATGGGATAAGACCTTTTCATGACTCTCTACGGCTTCGATGACGCTATAGCATAGCTGTTCATTTGATATCTCACAATTCAATATCTGCTTCAGACTGATTGCGCCGAACTTACCCAATTCCGGGTCTATTTCGTTATTTGTATTCAGGCCAATTCCGATGATATAGTGTCCCGGGTGATTTTTGCAGAGTATGCCGCCAAGTTTCTTGCCTTTATACATGATGTCATTTGTCCATTTGATGCTTAAGCCGTCCTGCAGAGGGGCAAAAAGTCGGATCAATTCGCGGTGCAAACAATATCCGAGGAACAGCGCAAAAGAGGGCACGACAGTTGGATACTTAAGATCAAAGGTGATCCATAAGCCACCGGGAGGAGACAGCCAAATCCTGTCATCTCGGCCCTTGCCGTCGTCCTGAGTATTTGCGCGTACGCAAATCAATCCCTTACAATGCTCTTGAAGCCGCTTATGCTCAAGCATAGTGCTATCAAGTTCGTCATAATAAAAAAATGATCTATCTTTCATAATTCTACCAACATGGCATCGCCATAGCTAAAAAAGCGGTACCGTCTGGCTACTGCCAGCTTATATGCTTCCTTTATAAAATCATATCCCGCAAAAGCCGAAATCATCATCAATAATGTTGATTCCGGCAAATGGAAATTCGTAATTATGGCGTCCGGTACGCCAAATTTGTAACCCGGAAAGATGAAGATATCAGTCCAGCGATTTCCGTCAAGCAATTTTGTGCCGTCCCAAAAGGATTCCAGACTTCTCACCGATGTAGTACCTACTGCGATAACCCGCCTTCCTTCTCTCTTGGCCTTGTTTACGGCCTCTGCGGCTGCTGTGGAAATTTCTACACATTCACTGTGCATAATGTGTTTATCTATTCTTTCTACTTTCACCGGACGAAAAGTGCCAATGCCCACATGCAAGGTTAATTCGGTAAAAAGCACACCCCTGGCTTTGAGCCTTTGGATCAGCTCATCGCTAAAGTGAAGACCAGCGGTAGGAGCCGCCACAGAGCCGTTTTCCGAGGCATATACGGTTTGGTAGCTATCGCGGTCACCTTGTTCATCCGGACGGTTTATATAAGGGGGGAGGGGTATATGGCCGATACTCTCAATCTCCTGCCAGAAATCCCCTTTATAGCTTAGCTTGATTTTACGCATGCCATCGTCATCTTCAGGATAGACCAGGCCTTGCAGGTTTTCTGAAAAAGTAAGCACTTGCTCTCGTTTTATTCTTTTGGCCGGCATCAAAAGGCATTTCCAGGTGTCTTCTTCGGGGCAGGGATGCAGCAGCAGAACCTGGATTTTGACGCCATTGGCTTTGTAACCGTAAAGCCGGGCAGGGAATACCCGGCTGTTATTCAAAACCAGTAGATCACCGGGCTGTAAAATCTGGGTAAGGTCTTTAAATACGCAATCTTGTATGCTGCCAGAGGAGCAAACAAGGTGCATGAGGCGGGATTCCTCCCGGTTTGAAAGTGGATATTGAGCGATCAATTCATGCGGCAGATCGTAATAGTAAGCCACCTTGCTGAGTAGGTCTGGCTTCATTATTTTAATTTCAGAGGAACCTTCTGCGCGCTTTCCAAAGTGGCAACAAAGCTGCCAAAACTGATCTTGCTTTCCAGTTTAACCGGGATCTTGTATTGGTCATTTGTGATCCAGATATAGATATTCCCGGTTTGCTTGAAGAGAGCTTCACCCCGCAGTATGGGTTCTATCACCAGACATTCAACCTCACCGAATATGCTTTTGACGGTTTCTTTACGGTGTATCATTACCTCTGTGGGCATATTTCTGCCATCAGCGGTGATATTTACCATTACGCTTTTGCCTACTTTCAGGTCTTGATTTCGCACATAGTAAAATGCACTCAGGATATCCTGGGAATCGCCTGGCATATCCATCTCGGAATTGTTAAATCTGGCTTCTTTGAATGACCATCTCTGGTACGTGGTTTTTGCTCTGGGATGATCGTAAATATGTACTCTGTGCTGACGGTAATTACCTTCTTGCAGGTTCTTAGCAAATTTATGCGGCAAAAAAGACTCTTTATCCCACCAGGATTCCACCCGATCCCGTACCCGGAAAAACTTATCAAAGAATGAGTAGGTCTTGGCATTTGTGGTCAAATACCAGACTGGAGTGCCCTGATATACAGATGTGCGCGCCTCCAGGGTAGCCTCGGCAGCGCTGATAATACCATATTTTACCTTGAAAGTGAGTTTTTCGCCATCCATAAAGGCCTCGGCACTCAGGCTAAGGCTGATCAATAAGAATGCCACAAACAGGAGCTTTTTCATAATTTTCCCCCGGTAAGAAAGATTTCTTCACCACACAAGCTTCTTAAGTCCTCAGATATCATAAAATCGGCTACTTGTTTGATCTCGGCTATAGAGACTAATTGTTTGGAAGCTGAACCAGCTATATGCTTGGCAAAATAAGCTTTGCGAAACCTCAAATAAGAGCCGCTGAAATCTTCTTCCAGAGCGGTATCTACCGGCGCTGGAGCTATGGAGTTTATCAGGACATTGGCCGAAGAGCATTCTAAAGCAGCACTTTTGGCCAGATTGGCTATAGCTGCCTTCGATGCTGCATAAGCCGAACCATTTGCCAAGCCACTACGTGAAACTTCCGAGCTAAATAGAACTACCCGTCCAAAATGCCGCGCTATCATTTGGGGTAAAACCGCTCTTAAGACGTTGTAAGCAGGATAGAAATTATCGTCAAAGACCCGTTTGAATTGCAATGGATCGGTATCTGCCAGGGCCTGGGCATCTTCACTGCGAATCGCTGAGCAGTGGATCAGGCAGTCAATGTCGCTCTTCAGTCCACAGATTAGCTGTTTCAAAGTCTCAAGGTCCCGCAGATCAACAGCCAGTTTCAAGGATTTCAAACCTGTTATGCGATGATCGTTTTTATGATATAAAAGTATCAATTCTCGCCCCTCAGATTCGTATTGACGGGCCAGAAAACTACCAATCTGAGAATTGGCTCCAGTGATCATTATAGTTTTCATATTTTTAATATCCGATCTATTATTTGGTGAGCAAGTTCAAATTTGTCGCCCTCAATACACAAAGGCTCTGCTGAAGCTGATAGGATTTGAACTGAGTTGCTGTTTTTCCCGGCGTTGCTCAAGTGATTGGCAATAATGAGGTCGAGATGCTTGCTTTTGAGTTTCTTCAGTGCATTCTCAGTCAAGTCCTGAGTCTCGGCTGCAAAACCAATCAGCTTTTGCCCCGGGCTTTTGTTTTTACCCAGTTCTGCTAATATATCGGGCGTTGTCTCCAGTTCCAGGGTAAGTTGTTCGCCCTTTTTGATCTTGTCTGGACAAGCTTTTTTGGGTTTATAGTCAGACACAGCGGCACATTTGATGATCCAATCCATCTTGCCGGCTCGGGACATGATCTCGGCATACATCTCGTCCACAGACAGCGTTTGCACAGCTTCATCAAGATAATAGGGTATCTCCTGGCTTACCTGGGCATAGATCAGGCAGACCTGAGCGCCGCGCAGGCTCAGCGCCCGGGCCAAAGCTATCCCCATCTTTCCGGAAGAGCGATTTGTAATCATGCGCATGGGGTCTATCTTTTCCCCAGTAGCGCCGGCGGTTACCAGCACTTTCTTGCCGATAAGGTCTCTTCTGTAAAGCAGGTAGCTGCGAATGGCATATATAACTTCCGGATTGGGAGGGTATTTCCCTTTGCCTTCATAGGCGCAGGCCAGCATACCGGTGGCGGGCTCCAGAACCTGATGTCCCCTTTCCCGCAGTATGCCGATATTGGCCAGGGTAGCGGGGTTTGCATACATGTTGACGTTCATGGCCGGTACCCACAAAATCGGTTTTGTATGAGCCAGGATGGTGCAGGAAAGAAGATCATCGCTCAGCCCATGTGCTGCCTTGGCTATAGCGCTGGCAGTGGCAGGGGCTACTACGATCAAATCTGCCCAATCTGCGAGGCTTATATGCGGGATGGGGTCAGAGTCTTCCCACAAAGAGCTGTGCACCGTAGAGTGGGTAATGGCAGCAAAATTGAGCGGGCTCACAAAGTTACGAGCCGCCTGGGTGAGGATGGTGCGAATTTCGTATCCAGCCTTGTATAGCTGGCTGGCCAAGTCTATGGTCTTGTAGGCGGCGATGCCGCCACATACACAAAGCAGGATTCTGGGTTTTTTGTCCATGATCAAAACTTCAGTGAAAGCTTTAGCATGGGGACATTACGATAGAGGTCCATGCTGATTTGGGTTCGGCGCTCTTGAGCCTGAGATTGCAGGACATTGATGCCACTTGCCAGATGATTCAGGATGATCACTCCTACCACGAGTTTGCCATAGGACTTCAGGTCCTGAGAATCATTGCGCATACGGTTGTATTTGGCGCGCCTGTCTGCACTTTCCCATCTCCAATAGTGGTCTTCGCCATAGCTATGCTCGTTTATATAGTTCTGTTGAGCTACCGGGTCATTAGAGAAGAGCCTTTGCGCCTCCTGCCGGATCATGGCATTGTAGCCATCAGCATCAAAGCCGCTGCTATTGTATTTGCCCAGGTTCTTTAAAAACTCGGCGTCGTAATCTGCAGGATTCACCTGCGCAAATTTCAAAGCATAAGTGTAAGAATTATCCAGCAGCAGATCGGCCTCACTGCCTAAATACAGATATGTGCCTATCAAAGCTGCTTCAGCGGCCAGCATGCCATAGCCATAGCTCTTGCCGTTTCGCACCTGAGTATATCCGGGTACAGCCAGAGCAAGCAGCAGGTCTTTGCCCTGAGCCCACAATCCACTTACAGCCAGTATGCAAAAGAGGATGATGATAGTATGTTTGTAGCGCATTAAAACCTCATTTCATAGTTCAGCATCATACCATCACTACCGTGGGGACTGGCATAAACATTTACATTTTTGCTCAGGATAGCAGTATCTATCACACTGATAGCCCTGTTTAAAAGCATTACTCCCAAGGCAAGATTATGATTTATCTTGATCCTTTGATGAGCCTTGCGCATATCGATGTATTTTTCCCAGTGCATGTTGCTTTGCCACTGCCAGCTTTCCTCGCCGGTGTAAGTATTGGCCTCCATGTAGTCTATATAGCCCTGTATATCATTGTGATAGATCACAAAAAAGTTCCTGGCCATCATATCCTGGAAATCGTTGAACTCTTCACTGCTGATGTACTCCTGTATCACCTGATAGTGATTTTGTGGCATATACAGCGGCACTCCCGCATAAGTCAAGGCGTAGTTCTTGTAGGCGTCTTTCTTTAAATCCATGTCATGATTAGTCTTGAAAAAGGAGTAAGTAGCTACGATATCAGACATCAGCAAAGCTACCCCGCGATTGGTCTTTCCCATGGCAATTTCAGCGCTGCCGGGAACCAGGGCACTCATTCCTATCAAGCCTATTCGGGACTGAGCCCAAAGGCTGCCGCTGGAAAGTAAAAGCAGCAGGATGCCGATAAGGCTCAAAGCTTTTGCTTTATGCAGTTTCATTAGAATTTCCAGTTAAAGCCAAGTGTAGGCGTAAGATTCTGATCCCGGACAGCTGTGTAATACTGCATGCGTATGCCGCTGTCTGAGATCGCACCACGATTTACCTTGCGGGTTACCCTTACCGCGTCTATAGCTGCGCCAATATGGTTGAAAACCAGGCCAAACTTGAAGTAATTGGTTTTGGCATAAGCGTCTTTGGCTTCATTGCGCATATTTACATAAGTCTCACGCATACGACTGGAGGCATGGGTATCGTTTTCCACCGGAACACCGATATTGTCTCCCCAAAGAGGATAGTTGCCGCGCCATTTCCAGTTCGGATCGAAGGGCTCCTCACTGTGGCCGCCAGGATACCAGATCGGGGTTATGGGGTCCCCATTTTCATCTACAATGTTTCCTGAAGCATCGGTGGCGAAGGTATAATACCAATCAGCCCAACCAAATACATAGTGCGGATATTTGCCGATATCCTCGTAAAAATGCTGGCAGTCATGAGCATCGAGGCGGAAATAGCTTTCTTCGTATATATCCACAGGATTGAGGCCCTTCAGGATTTCTTCGATGCGGTGTTGACGGTCCCGGGCATAACGGTAAGTCTCGATACTACTGCCATCGCCCAGTTCGTATGTGATCAATTCCTGATTTGCATATCGCTCAAAATCCTTAGTCTTGTCATTGCCTTGCTTTTGATACACAAACAAACCGGCGATCAATCCAATCTCTATAGCGGGGAAGATGTAAGTAGTGAAAGCCGATTTATCGGCATAAAATTGACCTGCGCCTGGAACGAGGGCCGACATCACCATGGCCAGATGAGCGTTTTTCTTCGCATAGTTTATTGTGATGAAATCCTTATCCAGAGCTTCTTCTTCAGCCTGATCATCATCTCCCCAAATCCAATCTTCCTTAGCCTGAGCCACCAGACTGCCCAAAAAGCTTACCAAAAGGACACATAATAATATCTTTCGCATCAGTTCCTCCCTTATTTCTCTACCGTAAATTTTAAGGTTTTCTTAGCTTTGCTGCCATCTATATGCACTATATAGACTCCGGAGCTGAATCTGGAGGCATCAAGCTCAATATCGTGATTTCTCCCATCTATAAATAGCCGGTCCGAATACACTTTTGATCCGGATATATCAAAGATATCCAGCTTCACCGGTGAGCCAGCCGCTGTAAGATGGAGTCTGAATATTCCTGATTTTACCGGATTCGGAAATACATAAGCAGCGAAATCTAAAGGGGGAGGCGAGGGAGAGTCAGCATCTAAATAATGATAATATGCTCCGCTTTCGCCATTTCTGAATCCACTCCACAAAATGGGATTTTTCGCCGCTGTCAGACTGTGTATATAAACCCGGCTACCCTCGGAGGCTTTCAGAGAGTAATACCACAACAGCTGATGATTTGGCTCATCATAATACAGGTAATCCTGCTTTGAGGCATGCTCTGGGGTACCGGCATAGGGATAAAGCAAAGAGTTCTGAGGCAGCAGCTCCCCGGTCTCCGATAGCGCTACATAGCCCTGGCCTGTGACCGGATATAAAAGGGTTGTCTGACCCTGCAGGCTCAGCACCCTGGGGTGTTTCCCCTCCGCCAGAGCAAACTGATCCAGATAGATGGGGAATCCTGGCAGTATATAGCCGCTTTCTCCCAAAAGATAAGCCCGATTGCCCAAACCAAAGACGAGCCGGAGACCCTCATTATCCTGAGCAAAAAGAGCCAGTTGAGTAGGTAAATACTCTGTGGTATTGGTAAATAGCTTTTGCAGACGGTTGGGTTGATCGAGATTAAAGTTATCTCCCCAGGACCCTTTGTAAGAGTAGATATCCCCTTTATCGGAGATGAGAAAGACCTTGTATTGATTACTATCTATCTCACCTGGAGTCACTTCATGATACGATTGATAGACTACCGGCTCATAGCTGCCAAATTCATCCGGCAGATCTACATAGCCTGTCAGAGAGCTGAAATCGGTAGCACTGAAGATCGTAAAATCTCGCTGTCTGAGTACCAGAATATAGTCCTCGAACGCAGCTATGCGTTTAATCCCTTCTATAGCGATGAATTCCTCGATCTCAAAATTGCTGATCTTATACAGGCAGTTTTCGCTATGGGCAAAAACCGCATTATCCATCGCCAAAGGCCTGGAAAGACTACTGGGGAAATTGATTCTGTGGCTGGCTATATTTACATCCGCAAAATCCATGAAATACATGTTTTTGCCATTTACTCCCACCAGTTCATCATAGCCGTCTTGATTGCTATCCACGCTCAGCATGGGATAGTCAAAGGAGACAGCAGGGATAGAGCTGGGGCCAAAGATGTCTTGCCAGCTATCGCTCATATAGCTGTACAGAGTCAAGCCAGCTGTTCCGTAATATGGCACCGCAATCTCGCTGTAATTCGTATTGATCGGGCTGGCAGGAATACTGGAGCCAGGCCGGGTTTCTGTGAATAGACCCTCAAAAAGGCCGGCTTTCAGATTAAGGGTCATTACAGGGGCAGGGTCAGAGATATTATCCATGTAAAACATGCTGCCCAAGCCGTTTGTAGCCAGCATGGCAGGCTTCGTGCTTGAGCTCAGCCGAGGCCGCCAATCCTGCTGAGACCAGTTTACAAACTGCCCGCCTCCGCCCAAGAGGGGTTTGCGGGAATGGAAATATTCATAGGGAGTTCCCGTCCAATACATGGAGTATGGTTCTCCCAGGTCGTGCAGCCCATCCGCTTCCAGGACGCTTACTCCGGGACGGTTAAAATCTGTATTGATACTGTTGTTCTCAAAATTTGACCAGAAGCTGCCATCTTCCAGCACCCTTCCTTCATTATATATAAGTTCCTCATTTACATGCCAGACCAGGATGCCACCGCCCTTAGCATCGCCATTTGCCATAACAAAAGAAGGCAGAAGATAATCGTACTCGTAAGTAGGCTGATTGCTGGGGTCGTTAAAGGCTGTGGGATACAGTACCACGCGTCCATCCAGGGCTCCAAATACAGCCGTAGCTCCATCCCCGTCAGGGTCCACACTGCGGTTTTCGATTAGATAATACTCATTGTGACCGATCGGGAAACGAATGAGGTTTGGCTTGGTATCAGCGCCTTGCATGTAGCTGCTGGCAGCCAGCTCTACCGAACTGAAAGGCTCAAGGTCGGATACCTCTACCATCAGCCCCCGCTGGATGAAATTCTCTTCAAAGAGTAGTGCCCTGCTAAAGGCTCCCGGCAAAGCGGGTAAGATGCCTTCTACATAGACCAGATCGCCACCTTCCAGCTCATCCACCAAGACCCCGGCGCCACCGCTGTCCATGATGTCAAAAGCTCCCACCATGGGATAGAAATTCCGGACGTTATACAAATCCACCAGCCCCAGAGAGTGTCCAAATTCATGAAACATCACTGAGTTCAGAGACCCATACCCTGAATGGATGTTTATGCCATCCTCGGAAGACACTGTGAAATCCTGCGAGATCGTGGCCGGAACGTTGCAAGCGTGATAGATTGCAGTTTGTCCATTATCCACTAGTACTTTCTTTTCTTCCGGCACGCGGATAAAGAAGGAAGGTAAATCCACCGGAGTATCTCCCAGGACATCGTGTTGCCAGTCTGAGCCGGCATGGATAATCATATAGTGCTGATAAGCGGAGAAGTCGATCTCAGGGTCGTCCTGATCTGCTGTTTCAAAGGCTGTGGTAAAATACTCTTCCATCTTGGCGACAAATTCGTCGCTGGAAACTCCCTCGGGATTGTAATAAGCCATGTAATGGGGAAGAGTATAAGCCGGCTTATCTTTTGGCCATACATCATACTGCAGATTGTAAGCTCCGGCAGAAACGGCCAGATAATAATAGCGCATAGCTTCCAGGTGGGCTTCAAAATACTGCCTATCGTGAGGCGGTGCACCGATGCTATAGATATATTCTGGATCGGGCTCCAGCTGAAACTTGCCATTACCGGTGCTTGCAGGATCGTCTATCAGCTCTTCCTGGAAGTCAACCAGGATAACTAAGAGCTTTTCATAGTTGCCCTTGCTTTGCGGCAATTGCCTTGGGTCCATCGGCCGCCGCAGCTGCTTGGCATAAGGATGTCTTTTGGGTTTAAGGCTGTGTTGTGCAGGCGTAAGCAGCATCTTTTGAGCAAAAAGCTGCATAGCCAAAAGCACAAACAGCGCCGAGAGTATTGCTCGCAGCCAGCCGGAATGCACAGTGTTATTCTTCATTTTTCACCACTTGTATTTTATGAGCTATATGGCCACAGAAGCAGGGCTGCACTTAGCCCGCTTCTGCAGCTTGATAATGGCCTAATACTCAAATCCGATGGAGAAAACTTTGTTAAAATCGGTAAGTTCGCCAGCGGGAACCATCGAGAAATCTATGGACAGTTTGTAACGGTTGCTAAATTCATAGTTGAATCCTGCCCCAAAACTGGGACCGGTGATGCTACCTGCTTCGTCGGAGAAATAACCGCCTCTGAGCGCAATTAACTGCAGATAAGTATATTCTGCACCAACGCCGTAGATAGCCTCATCCATGTATTCCCAGCCTGTGATGAAGCGCTGAAAAATATTATCTTCATTGGCCAGCATTTTACTGGCTTCAGCCGAGACTATAAGCTTGTTGATGGGGTTATCCATCACGGTGTAAGCTGCTCCCAGACGCACGGTCATCGGAGATGGGTCGGCCTGTTCCTGATCCACAAAAGTCACGTCCGGACCTATGTTTTGAATAACCAGAGACATGTCCAGTCCCGGGACATTGGCCAAATCCCGATACTTAGCTCCAACGTCGAAACCAAAGCTGAAAGCCTTACCTTCGGAATCGGTAAAGCCAGTGGCAGGTGCCAGATAGCTGTATATAAGCTTGAAGTTTGCGCCCACACCCAGCTTGGCAGGGATCACTTCATAGGAATAACCCAGGGCTCCGGCAATATGAAAGGAGTGGAAACTCCCCAGAGCTGTTCCGCTGGAATCCGTCTGATCTTGAGTTCCTGCATCCAGCAATACTATATGAGCGTTCAGGTTGCCTATATCCTCGACATACTGATTCCAGCCCAGATATTCGTAAAACATATCGTTGAGGCCAGAGCCTTGCAGCCAGGGGATATGGTTGAAAGCAAGCTGTCCTTTGCGGTTAAAAGCAGTAGCTCCAGGATTCCACCACATGGCGTAAGCATCATCCGCTACAGCGGAATAGGCACGCCCCATGCCATTGGCACGGCCACCCGGTTCAAATGTAAGAAAGAGTAACGAGCCTTGTGAAATAGCTGCCAAAGGAGCAATTCCCAGTAAAACAAGGCAGAAGGTGATGATGATATGTCTGATCGACATTTATACCTCCACAGGTTCAGGGTTTACTTTTAGTGTCAGCAGGGCTTTGAAGATATCCCTGTGTGTTTGCTTATGATCTGCGCTTTTGCAAGCCTGATAACTAAACAATAGCAAAGCACAAATCGCCTTTGATATCATAGAATACTGCCTTATAGCAATTTTGCCAAGTTTCTCCTTGCAAGTTATGGTGCCGAAGGCCGGAATCGAACCGGCATGAGCTAAAAGCCCGGTGGATTTTGAGTCCACTGCGTCTACCAATTTCACCACTTCGGCATCCTATGTTTCAAAACTTAGAATTCTCTTTCTTTGTCAAGCAAAAAGAGTTAATTAGCCTCAGCCTTGATAAATTTTGCATACTTATTTGCTGCATCATCAAGGGCTTCCCTGGGGGTAGATTCATTGCGCATAGCGCGCTCAAGAGAACTTTTAAGTTCTGGTCTGGCCTTGAACCAGGCTGAGGTCTGTGGCTCAAAGACCGCATTCTCCAGCTGATCATATATGCCTTGGAATTGGGGATATTTACCCAAAAATTCCTGTATCGTATCACTGTCCATAGCACTTCGCCGCACCGGCATATAGTTTGTTTCCACACTCCAGCGGGCAGTCTGCTCTGTATCTGTAAACCATTTGATAAATTCCCAGGAGGCGCGCTCACGCTTTTCATCCCCTGATTTGAAGATCACGATATTGGTGCCCGAAACGGCGCTTTTATCCGTCTTATAGGTAGGCAAGGGCGCATAACCGATATTAAAATTTATCGGTTGCTGACGCATGTGAGTAATAGACACGCTGGAACCCTCATACATCGGCACTATCCCAGCCAAAAAGTCATTTTGACCGTCGTATCCGGTTACCAGATACACGCTTTCATCTTTTAACATCATATCGGTAATATAGCTTAGGGCCTGAACTCCCGCTTCGCTGTTTAAGGCAGGATTTCCCTGCTTATCTACTATCGTGCCGCCGGCTTGATGCAAAAGATTGATGAACTGCCATTCATTCACGTTGAAATTCGAGCCCCAGCGATCTATCTGTCCATCACCGTCTGAATCGCGGGTCATCAATTTGGCCAGCTTACGAAATTCGTCCCAGGTCTTGGGGAAATAGTCGGGGTCTAAACCCATACGGTAAAATTCGTCTTTATTGTAAAAATATGCTCTTACGCTTTTATTAAAGGGCATGGAGTAGATGGTGTCGTTGAAGGTATTCGAGTTTCGGAATACCGGAAACATATCCTGCAGGTCCTCTTCTCCAAAATCCTCGTCTTCTTCAATGAATTTCTCCAAAGGGCATAATACTCCGGATTCGATATACTTCGCAGCCCAGCTCTCAAATACCTGAGCGATATCAGGCTGCTTTTTGGCCTGGATCGAGGCCATCAATTTTTGGGATAAGGCGGTATAAGAGCTGATGGGATTCGCTACCACCTCGATCTCATCCTGAGTGCGGTTAAATTCCATGATCATCTGGGTAAGAGTATCCCCCAAGGGGCCACTCAAACCATGCCAAAACGTAATCTTGGTCTTTCCAGATGTCAGAGTTTTTCCACAAGCGCCTAAAAGCAGGCTGATTAAGATCACCGCAATCATTACTCGTCGCATATATTCTCCTGATATAATATCAATCTTAGGTATAACGCACAGCGCTTTACAAGATTAGAGCAAGACTCTGAGTTTACGCAAAACAGTCAATCTTTTTCTGAGAGTGCCTGCCAAATACAAATGCAAATAAGCAAATCTAAAGCAATCCTGTCCCATGCTGAGGCCTTCGCAGGGTAAGCCGAAGATGCGATCCCGATACTCTCCTTCATCAGGATTCTTGCCTGTCATTTCAGCTTAAGGCTAACTCGGTTTTAACTCGAATCTACTTGAGCCCTCGAGTAGATTCGAGTCGAAATTGCGTTAGAAGCAAGTTTATTTATCAAGAGCGGAATGCTCGCCCTGGTTTATCTTCTATATCTTCAAGAGGGAAAAGCTTGAAGGAGCTACTTCAAAGCCCGGTATATATGTTGCGTTTTGGAATGAACCTTGCATACTTTAATATAGAGATAAAACTTAAGATATAAAAGGTTGTACTATGAAAGCACTTTCACTTAGTCTTGTCATGATTTTCACGGTTGTGGCGCTCGCGGCGGGAATTACTAACAGTTATAGTTTCACAAGTCCAGAATTTGTGCAAACACAGCAGGGCATCAGCATTAGTCTGGATGGCACCCGAAGTTTTGGTAACCCAGGTGAACCTGATTTACCCTGGTTTGGTTACAAATTACTATTACCGGTAGGCTCTGAGGCCCGGGAAGTGGTGGTGAAGCGTTCTGGCGAGATTCGCTATAGCCTGGAAGACATCATAATTCCAGTTCAAACCCAATACCCTCTTTCTCATAAAAAGATTGAGGCCTGGGACGAGCCTGCAGACGAGATATATCTCGCAGATGCGGTCTTCCCTGGTAAGGCTGATAAGGGCCTTAGAACGGAATTTATGAATGGACATCCCATAGCCTTTGGAGCGGTTTCTCCCTTTGATTACAATCCCCGGGAAAACGAATTGGTATTTTATTCCAGAATCGATGTACAGGTAAACTATACAAGCACATTCAGAGCAACGGCAGCAATGAATTTGCTCAAAAAAGATGCCTTTACGGTTGAGCGGCTCAAAACAAGTGTGGACAATTTCTTCCAGATCCCGCAGTACAGCTTTGTCAGGGATTCCGGATACGAATATCTGATGATCATCGATGGAGCCAAAACTGCACAGTGGCAGCCTTTGGCGGATTTTTATATGAACCGCGGCATCTCTGTAATGTTGCAAGCTGTAGATCAGATAATTGTAAATTATGACGGTCAGGATGAGCAAGAAAAGATTCGCAATTTCATCATAGATTTTTATGCTGAAAATCCTTTGCGTTATGTGCTTTTGGGTGGGGATACCGATGTGATTCCGCATCGTGGATTTTATGTGAATATGGGTTCAGGAAATACCGATGCTGATATTCCTGCGGATATGTATTATTCCTGTCTGGATGGGAATTGGAATTATAACAGCAACTCTTACTGGGGTGAAGCCCAGGAAGCCGATCTTGCTCCCGAGCTTGCTTTGGGTAGGATTTGCTATAACAATAATGCAGAAATAGCGAATCAGATCAATAAGATTTTTATGTATCAGGTGGCTCCTGTGGAAGATCAGATCAAAAGCGCTGGCTTTGTAGGAGAATGGTTGTGGGACGGACCTACCTGGGGTGGAGATTATATGGATGAAATGATCGGCGGCTCCAGCTCTCACGGTTATACCACGGCAGGAGTTCCTTCAGATTGGGATATAGATACTCTTTACGATCGCAGTTATGGTAGTGCAGATTCCTGGGGCGCATCTCAAATTCGTCCCTTCCTTTCCAATGGTGCAAATCTGGTAAACCATTTGGGGCACTCATATACTAATTACAATATGAGGCTATCAAACAGTCAGGCTACAGCTGCCAGCATTACAAATGACGGTGCAGCTCAGAACTTTTCCATATACTTCACTCAAGGTTGCTATGCGGGCAGCTTTGATAACAGAGGCACAGAGCCTAATTCTTATTCGGACGACTGCATCACAGAAAAGTTTACCAGTCTGCCCACATCCGCTGCCGGCATGATCTCGCATTCCCGCTATGGATGGGGAGTGCAGGGTTCTACTAATGGAGCCAGTCAATATTTCCACCGGGAGTATATTGATGCCATTTTTGGTGAAGATATTCATGCTCTGGGCTACACCCTGGTAGATTCTAAAATCGATAACATACCTTTCATCACAGGTAGTCCGGTGATGTATTGGGTAAGTTATGAGACCAACCTTTTTGGCTGTCCTGTAACCAGCATCTGGAGCGATACTCCCTCTACAATGACGGTGAATCTTCCTTCGACCTGGCTGGTGGGACTAAACCAATATACGATTCAGACTAACGCCCCCAATGCTCAGATCAAGATCAAGCAAGATACCAATACCTTGTATGAAGGCTTTGCCGATGAAGCTGGCACTATATATGTCAATATGCTGACAGGCCTTCTTCCCGGAAATTACATGATCTACCTTTCCGCTCCAAACTATTATCCCAGCAGTCACAGCATCTTTGTAACTGCCAGCGACATGCCCTACATAGTGTGTGAAAACGTGATTAACTCTGACGAAGATGGTATCCTGCACACTAATGAAATTCTCAATCTTTCCATGTATATCAAAAACTTGGGCATGGTAGATCAAGAAAACGGTGGCACTATCACCCTTAGCAGTGAATCTGACAACATTCAGATTCTGCAGGGAACATACAGCTTTGGTGCCGTAGGGATAGCGGACAGTCTGTATTTGGATAATGCTTTTCAGATAAAGATCGTGGGCACTTATGCAGATCACTCACTGGCTCCTTTGACCTTCGTCTGTAGCTATGATGATTTTGAGACAGAGTCTTTTCATTGGTTGCAGCTGGCTGCTCCGATTTTGGATATATCAAATTATATCGTTAACAGCGCTGGCCCCTTTGTAATGCCAGGCGATACGGTAGATATCAGTTTTAATGTCCAGAATTCAGGTAGTGGTACAGCTTTTAGTCCGATGATGATACTATTTTCCGGCGACAGCACGGTAAATACCAGTGTCTATGATCTATCTTTACCTGCTGCAATACCCGGAGAAATCCTCGAAGTTTCCAATGCCTTTTCGGTAAGCATATCTGAGGCTGCAGAACTCGGAACCAACGTTTCGGTTTCTTACATGCTTTCTGCCGAGAACGGCCCGGTTGCTGAAGGTAGCTTTCTCATTCATATAGGGATGATGAATTACGATTTTGAGTCGGGTTTGCAGGATTGGCATAGTGTGCAGCTCAATCAGAGCTACATAAATCAGTGGCATCGCAGCAGCGCCAAAAATGCCACAGACGGTGGTAGTTATTCCATGAAATTTGGCGGATCGGGCTCGGGTCAATATTCATCCAGCTCCTATGGTGCTTTGATTTCTCCTCAGATGAGTCTGGGCACGAATAGCACGCTCAAATTCCAGCATTGGATGGACGCTGAAAACCATGACAGTTATCCTGCTTATGCTTGGGATGGCGGCAATGTGCAGATCTCCGTGGATGGCGGAGCCTGGGTCTTGATCGAGCCAGTAGGCTCTTATCCTCACCAAATCTACAATAACCCCGCTTCTCCATTCGCCACTGGAACTCCGGTTTATTCCGGTAGCTTCGGTTGGGCAGAAGCAGAATTTGATCTGAGTTCGTATTCAGGACAGGTGAAATTCCGTTTTGTTTTTGGAAGTGATGCCTATGTGACTGGCGATGGCTGGTATGTGGATAATATCCGTCTCGAAAGCGAGCCTACATCTACTACAGACCCGATTTCTGTGCCGGTAGTCCTGAGTATGGATCAGAATTTTCCCAATCCCTTTAACCCAAAAACTAATATCAGCTTTTCACTGCCCCAGGCTCAATCGGTTGTCCTTAACGTTTACAACCTCAAGGGTCAATTGGTGAAAAAGCTAATTGATGCCACTATGCCTGCGGGGCCGACTATGATTAGTTGGGATGGCACAGATGATAATGGCAATACAGTCTCCAGCGGTATCTATAGCTATCGCTTACAAAGTGGCGGGAAAAATATCACCCGCAAGATGATGCTAATGAAATGAAGAAATACCTTATCCTTACCGGAGCAGGAATAAGTGCTGAATCCGGAATCAAAACATTTAGAGACAGCGGAGGCCTCTGGGAGAACCACGACGTTCAGCAAGTGGCCAGTCCCCAGGGTTTTCAAGAAGACCCCAAGCTGGTCTGGCAGTTTTACAAAGATCGCTTTAATCAAAGCCTTGCAGCAGAGCCTAATACGGCACATTATGCTCTCAAAAAGCTGGAAGACCATCTGCAGGATCACTTTCATCTGATTACCCAAAATGTAGATGGCCTGCACAGCCGAGCCGGAAACGAACGGGTCATTGAGATGCATGGCAGCTTGAGCAACGCTTTCTGTTCATCCTGCCGTGCCAGTTACCGTCTTGCAGACCTTGATCTTAGCTGTGATATTCCTTCTTGTGAAAAGTGTGGCAACAGCCTGCGGCCTGACATAGTCTGGTTTGGCGAAATACCCTATTCCCTGTATGAGATAGAGCAGCTATTGAAGGAGTGTGACGTATTTATGGTGATCGGAACCAGCGGTTCGGTATATCCGGCCGCGGGTTTTGTGATGACGGCAAAGCTCTTTGGAGCGCATACTGTCGCCGTAAATTTGGATAGACCCGATAACCTCGGTTTTATAGACGAGCTGCATCAAGGAAAGTGCACCCAGATGCTACCAGCTCTTGTAGATAAAATCTTAAGTAAATAGTAATGGATGAAATATTCTTTGGACCCGATTTTCTGAGCGATGAAGCAGAAGTAGCGCAGCTGAGCCTCAAAGAAGGAGAGCTGCGCGAGGTATCTGTCCTGTTTGCCGATATCAAAGGTTTTACCAGTATCTCCAATCTCTTTGAGCCGGAGATTATTCACGGTAAGATGGATGAGATCATGAAGATATTCAGCCGTTGTATCAATTTCTACGGCGGCTTTGTGGATAAATACATGGGTGATGGGATTATGGCTTTGTTCGGTGCCAAGAAAGCCACCGAGCAGGATACCCAAAGAAGCATTCTGGCGGCTATAAAGATGCAGGAGCAGCTCACGCTGTACAATAAACTTTTAGCACGTGAGCCTGGCTTTGAAAACCTTGAGCTGGGCCTGAGGATCGGCATCAATACGGGCCTGGTTTCTGTGGGCAAAGTGGGACAATCCCGAGAAGGCGACTTTACCGTATATGGCCCCGAGGTGAATCTGGCCAGCCGCATGGAGAGCAATGCCCCTGTGAATAGGATCATGCTGCCCAAAAGCGCCATGCAGCTGGTAGATGATATCTTTGATTTTGAAAGTTATGGGCCTGTATCCGTCAAGGGTATGGACGAGCCTATAGACTGCTGGTTGGTTATAGGGCAGAAGACCGAGGCAAGACTCACTCCCAAAAGCGTGTTTATCGGAAGAGAAAAAGAGATGCAGAGCTTGATTGAAACATATCAAAAAGCCAAAAGCAGCTCTCAGATTTTGGGGCTCAAAGGAGATGCTGGCATCGGTAAAAGCAGACTGATTCAGGAGTTTTCAGCCCATGCGGAAAATGCCCTGATACTGCAAGGAGCTTGCTCTTCGATCAGCCCGAGTCCCTTCAATCTCTTCAGTAAAATCTTTGAAAATCACTTTCAGATCAGGCACAATTCCGAAGCCAGGCAAAAGAAAGAGCGTCTCGATGAAGCGCTCAAAGCTTTGGCAGAAGAAAGCTCAAATCCGGATGAAATCCTGGATAGCCTGCCTTTGATAGGTCTGTTGATGCAGATTCGCTATCCCGATCCCCGTGTGGAGCAAAAAGGGAAGGACTTGCTGAATCACCTGATGCGGGCTGTTGAGATTGTGTTTCTATCCATCATCGCCAAAGCCAATAAAGCCGGGCAGGGCATCATCCTTATTTTAGATGATATCCATCTCGTGGATGAAGCCAGTGCTCAGGCTCTTGATTTTCTGTTGGCAAAGTTTGCCATTCAGAACACCGGAATCCTCATCCTGCCTATGTATCGTCTGGACTACAAAATCCTTGGCTGCATCACAGATCATCCCGCTTTTCAAGAGCTGGAGCTTATCGCCCTCGATCAAGAAGATATCGATGAATTGCTCAGTCACTATGCTGCGGATATGAATCTCTCAGAGGAGATTCAAAAGAAAGTGAGTAAACTCTCCCATGGCAATCCCTTCTTTTTGGAGGAGTGGTGCAATTACATTGGCAATCTGCCCAAAGCTGATCTGGATGAATATCCTGTGCCGGGGAATTTGCACGCTTTGATCTTATCACGCCTGGATAATCTGCCGCAAAACCTGAGAATGATCCTGCATAAAGCCTCAGTGATCGGGCAGGAATTCTTTGTGGAGATACTGCGCCAGGTGGAAGCCAAGCTCAGCGATCCGGTAAACGTGGAGGTCACCCTGGCTGATCTGGAAGAGCATTCTCTGATCATGCGGATGCTGGGCTTTGATTTTTCCACATACTTTTTCAAGCACATCACCACCCGGGAAGTGGCTTATCAGACCCTTTTGCATCAAAACCGTAAGATGCTGCACCAGCTTACCGCAGAGGCTATAGAAGGCCTGTTTGCTGAACAACTGGATGAGTTTACCTTTGCTCTGGCCGAGCATTATCAAAAAGCGGAGATGCCACAGAAAGCCATCCCTTATCTAAGTCTGGCGGTGGATAAAGCTGCCAGGGTCTATGATAACGACCTGGCTTTGAAATTGGGAGAAAAGCTACTTGCCCTGCTGAGTGACGGCTCTGAAAAGACGGCTCTGTTGATCAAACTTGCCGATATCCGCTGGCTCACGGGAAATTGGGAGGAAGCAGGCGCTCTGATAGAAGCTGCGGAATCCATCTGCCCAGAAGGCTCGGTACAAAAGTGCGACATTCACAGATTCATGGGTGTAGCAGCCTTCTTTATGGGGGACTTTGAATCTGCCTTAAGCGAGTTTTCCGCGGGCCATGCTCTGGCCGAAAGCCTGGGAGACCAGCTGCAAATCTGTATATCAGAAAGTAATCTGGGGATATGGTACCAACATCACAAGCACTATATCCAAGCTCTGGAGCATCATCATAAAAGCCTGGCTCTGGCGGAAAGTTTGAAGCAAACGCAGCGCCAGGCCAAGACGCATTCCAATCTCGGTCTTATCCATCTGGAATCGGGGGATTTTGATGCGGCCTATGAGGCTTTTAAGACCAGCCTTAAGCTTAGCGAAGAGCATCAATTTCTGAGGGATGAATCCATCGCTTTGGGTAATCTGGGCTGGGCCTGCCTGAACGCCAAGCGCTTTGACGAAGCCGGAGATTGGCTGATGCGCAAGCTCGACCTTGCCAGGCGGATGAACGATAAACTGGAGATCATTAAAGCCCTAGGTAATTTGGGTAACTTGCACTTTGATCAAGAGCAGTACGCTCTGGCTTTACCTTATTATGAAGAGAGCCTGACTCTCAAAAAGCCCTTGGGAAATCAGCAGGAGATAGCAAGCAGTCTGGAAGCCATTGAGCTTACCCAGGCCAGGCTTGAAGCTCAAGAGACTAAATAAGGGAAAGAATCCTTATCGGCTGGGCTTTTTATTGGACTTTAGCAGCTTTCCTGGTAAAGAGACCACTTTTCTGGATGAGGTTTGATGCCACTATCAAGCTGAGCCCCAGAATCGTGGCAGGATGAATAGCTTCAGCCAAAATGCTCCGTATCAGCAACAGCGAGAGGAAGGGAGTGATAAAGATCAGATTCGATATCTTCGCTGTATTCTCGGTTAGTTCCAGAGCTTTCAACCACAATACAAAGGTAAGCCCCATCTCAAATATCCCTATCCATGTTCCGGTAAGCAGGGCCTGAGGAATCAAGGCTCCTGGATGCAAGATCGGAGCCTTGCTCAATAAAACAAAGAGCAAGATCAAGATGAAGCCATCCAGGAAGTTGTACATCAGCTTCACAGTGCTCTCACGCTTGTCTTTCAGGCTGATGACCCAATACAAAGCCCAAATCACGGAAGATCCCAGGGCCAGAGCAGTGCCCAGAACGTCATCAAACTGCAGCTTCTGAATCTGTCCTTTGGTGGATATTATCATCACGCCAATGAAGCTGAGCAGAAGCATCAGCAGGTCTTTGATCCGGAAACTTTCTTTTAGCAGTAAGACCGAGAAAAGGGAGAGCATTATAGCCCAGGTGTAATTTAAGGCTTGAGCTTCCTGTGCCCGCAGTCTGGAATATGCGCTGAAAAGCAGCACATAGTAAAGGAAGGGATTGAGCAGCCCGGCAGGGAGTGATTTCAGACAATGAGCCGGCAGCTTGCGAAACGCAGCAGGATTTGCGATAGCATTGTAGAAGATCAGGAACAACGAGGCTATCAAAGCGGAAAACAGTAACATGCCTGGGGGTGTGAAATGAATCAGCCCCAGCTTGAACGCGGTGGATGCGCTGCTCCAGGCCAAAATAGCTAGAGCGGCAAAGATATAGCTTCGGCTTTGCTGTTTCTTCATCACAGTATAAAAATAAGGGGGCGGAATATCCACCCCCGGTTTCATAAATCTTCTATCTTAAGCTATTTTTGATTTTGCAGTGATTGTAAAATCTTGGTATATGTTTCTCTAAGGGCATCATTATTAGTCTGTGATGCACCCAGGATGATGAATTGGACTGGATCTGGATTGGTATCGTTCCACTGATACCACTTCTGAGCGTATGTAATAAGTTCTTCATACTTTTCTTGCTCATAAAGAATCCGGCAGATGTCGGCAAAGTCAGTGTCGTTGCTGCGACGTTCTATAAGCTGTTTCAGATACTTTACAGTAAGGTCTTTTTCTCCGGCCATAAAAGCAACATCTCTGGCATTTTGCAGAATGTCAATATTTCCGGGGTCCAGAGCCAGAGCCTGTTGCGTAACCTCAAGGGCTTTGCTGTAGTTCTCCAATTCATAATAGGCATAAGAGAGATTTAAAAGGTTATCTACATCTGCAGGAGCTTTCTCCCGAGCTTTGGCAAAATATTTGACGGCTTCAGCATAGTTTTCCTGGTTAAAGTAAAAAGCACCAGTTTCCCGGATATAATCCAGGTTTTCCGGGTCTTGCTCAATCAATGTAAGCAGGATTTCTTCTGCTTTGGCATCGTCTTTCAGCTCTTTTTGATAGATGTCTTTCAGGCGGATCATCGGCTCATAACGAGCGGGATTGAGTTCAACGGCCAATTCAAAGATTTCCATGGCTTTTTGGGTGTCGCCTGCCTCAAGGCTTGCATCTCCGGCACGATAGATGCGGGTCCAGGCACCTTCGCGGCGACGTGTCATGTCCCTGATGTCCAATCGCTCTTCATCTGTGAGATTCTCAAAGCTCTTATACACGTCCAGAGCCTGACTGTAAAGCTCAAAAGCTTTTTTGTTGTATTCAACGGACTTGCCTGGGAAATTTTCAGCTTTATGCAGGTTGATATCTGCTACTCTGCGCAGAGATATTACGTGATCGGGATGTTCTTCCAATACCAAGAGATAAAACTGTTCAGCTTTTTCCACATTCTCCTGAGCGTAATAAACTCCGGCAGTTTTGGCATTTACGTTTGCCTGAGGGCTCAGCTTTTGTCTGGTCTTAAAAGCGCTACAAGCACCCAGTGCCAGAGCCAAGACCAGCAGAATAATATTGAGTTTTCTCATAAGGATACTCCTGTAATTATCATTTTTTGCAATAAATATGAATCGCTGATATCAGTCAAGCCATTTTTCGCATCAAAGAGATGATAAATATAATTTACACAGCTCTATAGTGTTTAAGCACAGCTGAATACTTCTAAATCAGGTGAAAGTGACGAGATTTTGTTCTTGACGAAAGAAGCGTCTATCAGACTCTTGAAACAAATCTAAACCTTTAATCAAAGCCAGTGAGCTTGAAAGGAGTAAAAAACATGGAACCTCAATTTTCAGGACGTAACGTCTTCGATCTGGATGACTATACGCGGGAAGATATCCTGCATATACTGGAAGCAGCAAAAGGGATGAAAGAAATCAACCTTCGTGAATACAAGAAAATCCCTACCCTAAAGGGTAAGACTATCTGTACTCTATTTGTGGAAAACAGCACCCGCACCAGGATGAGCTTTGAGCTTGCGGCAAATCGCCTCTCCGCTGATGTGGTAAGTTTTCAGGCCAGCGTGTCGGCATTGCAAAAAGGCGAAAGCTTGCAAGATACCGTATATACCCTGAATGCAATGGGTATAGACCTATACTGCCTTCGCCACAGCTCGCCTGGAAGCCCGCAATTGGTGCACAAATATTCCGGAAAACCCGTGATCAATGGGGGAGACGGACGCCATGCTCATCCCACCCAAGCTTTGCTGGATATCTATTCCATCTGGGAAAAAAAGGGCGATCTGAACGGATTAAAGATCACCATCGTGGGCGATATCCTCAATAGCAGAGTGGTGCGTTCAAACCTGATTGGAATGGCCAAACTGGGTGCCAGCGTTACCGTATGTGGCCCCAAAACCCTAATGCCCGGCAGTATGGAAAACGTTTATGATTGCAAAGTGGAATACGATCTGCCCCGGGCCTTGCAGGATGCCGATGTGGTGATGGGACTGAGAATGCAGCTTGAACGCATGAGCGAAGGTCTGTTTCCCAGTCTGGAAGAGTATAGCAAACACTATGTTCTCTCAAACCGAACTTTGAAATATGCCAAACCGGATGCTCTGATTATGCACCCGGGCCCTATGAACCGCGGTGTGGAGATCCTGCCCGAAATAGCGGATGGTGAACATAGTGTCATCGTGGAACAAGTAGCTAATGGAGTGGCGGTTCGTATGGCACTGATGTTCCTTATTCTAAGCGGCAAAGCATAAAGGAGGAAATGATGAAGACTATCATCAAAAACGCCCAAATCTATCTGGATGGCAAGCTGGAAGCCAAAGAGCTTTTGATCGATGACAAACGCATAGCCCGGATCGCTGAAAAGATATCTGATAAAGCCGATAATATTATCGATGCTGCCGGGGCATGCGTCTTTCCCGGATTTATTGATATCCATACTCATCTCAGGGACCCCGGCCACACTTACAAAGAAGATATCAGCTCCGGTACTCAAAGCGCAGCCAGGGGCGGCTTTACCTCGATCTGCGCCATGCCAAACACAGACCCCGTGACCGATAACATCGCTTCGGTAGAATACATTCAGCTCCGGGCCAAAGAACATGGCAGTGCCCGGGTCTATGTGATAGGTGCGCTCACGAAACAGAGTAAGGGTGAAGAGATTAGCGAAATGGCCACCATGAAATCCGGTGGCATTGTAGCAGTGAGTGATGATGGCTGGTGTGTGCAAAATGCCCGGCTCATGCTATCCTGCCTGCGCTATGCAGCGAATTTTGATATTCCGGTGATCATCCATCCGGAGGATTACGCTCTGGCGGGTAATGGGCAGATCAATTCCGGCAGAGTATCCACTCGCATCGGCCTTTCCGGCATCACAGCTCTGGCTGAGGAGGTGATCATAGCCCGTGATATCATGCTGGCCGAAAGTGCCGGAGCCAGATTGCACATCGCTCACATCTCCACAGCGCGCTCTTTGCAGCTGGTGCGTGAGGCCAAAGAGCGCGGCTTGCCCGTCACTTGCGAAGTAACGCCTCATCATCTGGTTTTGACCGATGAAGCCTGCCTGAATTTTGATACCAATACCAAGATGAAACCTCCTTTAAGATGCGAAAACGACCGTCTGGCCTGTGTGCAGGCCCTCAAAGATGGCCTGATAGATTGCATTGCTACAGACCACGCTCCCCATGCCGATTTTGAGAAAGAACGCGAATACGATCATGCCCCTTTTGGTATTATCGGTTTTGAGACCGCTTTTGGCATTCTTTACGATAGATTGGTAAAAAGCGAAGCCATCGAGCTTTCTACTTTAGTAGATAATCTCAGTATAAAACCGGCCAGAGTGCTGAATCTGCCGGGAGGTGAGATCAAAATCGGTGTCAAAGCCGATCTTACTATTATAGACCTGAATGCCTCTACTACCCATACCAAAGAGAATATACTTTCGAAAAGCAAGAACACCCCCTGGTTAGACCAGGCTATAGCCTCAAGGGTGAAGTGCACTATGAAAAGTGGTATCATCACTTATAGGGATGAATAAATGAATAGTTCTTTATACCGTCAACGTGCCATACAGCTAAGGGAAGAGCTGTCTGACGATTACTTTACGCTCTGGATCTGGGATGAAGCTTTGGGGGCAGCGGGCAAACCCGGCCAATTTTACAATGTTCGTGCCCTGGCCAGCCTTAAAAACGCCCAAAATTCTGGTAAGATTCCCAAACTCTTCAAACCTATCAGTATTTTTGATAATCAGGGCGGGCGCATCGGTTTTATGATCAAGAAAGTGGGGGAGGGTACTGCTGCTCTTTCAAAATTGCGAGCAGGTGATATGCTCGAATTGATCGGCCCAAACGGGAATGGATTCCCCATTTTTCGGGGCAAGAGAATACTGCTTGTCAGCGGTGGCATCGGCTATCCGCCCTTGTGGTATCTCCAAAAAGAGCTTATCAATCACAATCAGATTTATTGGATGCATGGCGGTGCCTGTCAGGGTGATGTATTTCCAAGTGATGAGATCTGGACGGAAGATGGCTCCATCGGACGCCAGGGCAGAGTCTGCTCTGGGATGCTGGAGAATATTAACAAGTATGATGTGGACCTGATATACAGCTGCGGCCCCCTGCCAATGCTGGCCTCTGCTGCTGAAATATCTAAGAGCCTGAACATAGAGCATTACGTTTCGTTGGAATCTTACATGGCCTGTGGAATCGGGGTCTGCCATGGCTGTGCCGTTCCCATCGGCGCCAAAAACGATTGGGAATATCTCAGAGTATGCAAAGAAGGCCCCGTTTTCAACGCAGAGGAGGTGAGATGGGAACTGATGTAAAAGTCATTTCGAAAAAGAAGCCAAATGCCAGCGAACTTTTGCGAAGTAAACTGGGTAAGTTGGAGCTGAAAACCCCGCTTACCGTAGCTTCTGGTACCTTTGATATGGAAAGCCTGGAGTTCTTTGATCCCGCTTGTCTGGGCGCTTTCGTCTGCAAGACCATTACCAGATATCCCAAAAAAGGCAATCCTCCTCCGCGCTTATATGAGACGGAGGCCGGACTGCTAAATTCCATTGGCCTGCAAAATCCCGGGCTGGATGCCTTTGTCGCAGACAAACTGCCGCTGTATCGCCAGAATCTGCAAATGCCGCTGATCGTCAGCATTTCGGGCTCTTCTATAGATGAATTTATGCAGATGATAGAAAAGCTGGAAAGCTGCCCAGGCATCAGTGGTTACGAGATCAATATATCCTGTCCCAATGTGGAAAACGAAGGGATAGCTTTTGGTGTCTCTGCTGAGATAGTATATAGTCTGGTGCAGCGGCTCAGCTCTCTCACCCAGCGTGAGCTGTGCATCAAGCTCAGCCCCAATGTGAGTGATATCGCTGAAATAGCGCAGGCAGCAGAAGCCGGTAAAGCCAGCTCTATCGCATTGATAAACAGCGTCTTTGGCATGGCAATTGACTATCGCACCGGAGTGTCCAGGATCAAAAAAGGCATAGCTGGCTATACCGGAATCGGAATCAAACCAATTGCCCTGGCTCTTACGCATAAGACCGCAGAAGCTGTAAAGATTCCCATTTTGGCCATGGGCGGAATATACACCTGGCAGGATGCTCTGGAATTCTTCTGGGCCGGAGCCTCGGCGATAGCCATCGGTACTGCGAATTTCGTCAATCCCCTGGCCGCCCCGGAACTGATCATGGGGCTGGGAGGATATTTGCTGGAGCATAAACTCAGTATATCCGATATCAAAGGAAGAGTCAAAATATAATGGTGTAGAGCAGGATGCCATCCCTGCTGAAATCTCAGCTCCGCACCAGTCTTCTTTGTGGAGCTATGGCCAGCTCCGGTACGCTCCGCCCCTAATATGTTGTCCTGCATATAAGGTGTAAATAAGAGTATTTATCCATGCTATTTCCACGACATTTCCACGACATCTAACGGGGTAGAGTAGTCCTGGAAGAACTTATGAGCTTTGCCGGAGCTTTATCAAATCAGCTCAGTGCCTGATACAAGGCCTTGATATCCTTGATTTTGCGAACCTTATTAGTGGACTTGAGGCGGGCAAAACCCGATACAAAGATATTATCATAGCCCAGTTTGCTTGCCTCCGAGATTCTGGCTTCGATCTGAGATACAGGGCGCACTTCGCCATTGAGGCCCACTTCTCCGATAAACACGGAGTTTTCTGGCAGGGGAATATCTTTCAGGCTGCTGATAATCGAGGCTAAGATAGCCAGGTCCAGCGATGGGTCTGCAGATCTGATGCCTCCGGCGAGATTGATAAAAACGTCGTTGTTCCTCAGATACAAGGATAGATTTTTCTCAAGAATTGCCAGCAGTATGGCCAGTTTCTTCTGTTCCAGACCCACCACCACCCGCTGGGGGGTGCCATAATTTGATCCCGTAACCAGGGATTGCACTTCCACGATAAAGCTGCGGGTGCCTTCTATGATGCAGCCGATGGAGGTGCCGATCTGCGCCAGTTCATTGGTTAAAAACACAGAACTGGGATTCTCCACATTCAAGAGGCCGAGATTGGTCATTTCAAAAAGGCCGATTTCATTGGTGGAACCAAAGCGGTTTTTCACAGCCCTTAGAATCTTGTATTGATTGCGCATCTCACCTTCAAAATAGAGCACGGTATCCACCATGTGTTCCAATATCTTGGGGCCAGCCACATATCCATCTTTGGTTACATGTCCTACCATGAAAATGGGGACGTTCAGGCTTTTGCCACACCTTTGCAAGCGGTTTGTGCTTTCGCGCAGCTGGGTGATGCTTCCGGGGATGGAATCTATGCTGGAGAGGCTGACAGATTGGATGCTATCTACTATAGCGAGTGCCGGAGATTCTGCTTCGATACTTGCAATAATGTGATCGGTGTCGTTTGTGCACAAAAGCAAGATGTTTTCACTGGTGACGTTCAGGCGTTTGCTGCGCATGTGAATCTGGGCGGCGCTTTCCTCTCCGGAGCAGTAGAGCACTTTCCTGCCGCTTTTTCCCAGCCATTGAGCCAGCTGTAACATCAGAGTGGATTTGCCGATTCCCGGTTCTCCGCCTATCAAGATCAGCATTCCGCTTACTATGCCTCCTCCCAAAACTAAGTCCAATTCGGTATTTCCGGTATTGATGCGCGCTTGCTCTTCCGCGCTGATTGCAACTATTTTTTGTGGCTTGGGATGGGTAATCTCTTGAGCTTGGGCTTTAGCTTTTCCCAAAATTCGGCTGCTCTCTTTTAAGGTGCTCCAGCTTCCGCAATTTGGGCATTTTCCGCTCCATTTCGATACCTCATAGCCACAATCTGTGCAGACAAAAGTGCTTGACATCATCCTCTCCTTATTCACATAGTTTTTAGCCAAAATACAAAGTAGGGCGTTTGTGGCAAGTAATTTTTGTGGGTGGTCATGGTCAAGTAATAAATTTAGCTAACGACAAAGAACGAAGCAGGATAACATTTGGTCATATCTCTGATTTCCAGGGCAGAACAGAGCCAAGTGTTTGCAAAAGAGAATAATCCTTATGCTGCTCAGCAGATCGGTCTAATTGACCATACTCTGGCAAACTTAAAAAAAGTTTGGCTTCGATAATAATTGCCTTATGATATATGTATAAGGAGTTTTATGATGAAGCCGAAGATAGTGCTTTTTAGCACGCCCAGCTGTTCATGGTGTAAAAAGATAAAGGAATACCTGAAGTCCAATGGGTTTAATTTCAAAGAGATAGATGTGTCCAGAGATTCTGCTGCACGAGCCGACATGATCCGCAAAACGGGGCAGGAAGGAGTTCCGCAGACCTGGATTAATAATCGCCCAGTTGTTGGTTTTGATCGGGCAAAGCTCGACCGGCTGCTGGAGATTAAAAAATAAAATTCAAAGATATAGGAGAAGAACAATGAAAAAGTATTCTGAAAAATTCCACGAGCTCATCACACGCTTGCAAGTAGTGCTAAGCGATATTGACTATGCGCAAAAAGCCTGCTTACAGGCTGGACGTATGGAGTGCCTCTTGCTCAATCATCTGTATGAAACCAAGATTCCGGCAAACATGAATGAGCTGGCCAAAGTGCTGAATGTATCCCACAGCCGTGTTACCCGCATCATGGATAATCTGGTAAATAAGAAATTGGTTACCAGAAAACCCAGTGAGGAAGACCGTCGCTGCTGGTTTGCCATCATCACCGAAAAGGGGATGAAACTCGCTGAAAATAGCCAGAAATCGATCCTGGATCAACAGGATATGATCCTGAGCAAAATTCCTGAAAAAGATATTGAAGAGGTTTACAAAGCTTTCAAGAAATATGTAGATAAATATGAGGAAGTCCTGAAGGAAACCTACATAGAGGTCTAATATGGCGAGCGTTGTAAAAACTAAATGGATCGGAGATATGAAGTTTGATTCCCTGGTCACGGGTCATCACCTGGTCATAGATGCAGATGAGGGAAGCGGTGGACACGATGCCGGTCCTCGCCCCAAAGCCTTACTTTTGACTGCATTAACTGGCTGTGCAGGGATGGATATAGTATCCATTCTCAAGAAGATGAAGGTGGAGAATTACACTTTTGAAATGCAAGCAGAAGGTGAACCCACCACCGAACATCCAGTGATCTTTCATACTATTACAGTGAGATTCAAGTTCTTTGGAGACAATTTGCCTCCAGACAAGATCTTGAAAGCAGTGAATCTATCAAATGAAAAGTATTGCGGGGCCACTGCGATGCTTAGAGAAGCGGCAAAGATAATTGTGAAGATATATATAAACGATGAAGAGGTAGCACAATGAAATACATACTGTTTATCCTATTGCTGTCTATGGTGGCAGTTTTGGGCTGTACTCCGGCTGAGAATCCTGCAGATGATGCAGCTTCTAAGGCAGTTGGAAGCCCCGAAGAGCAAGCTCTGGATGCTACGGAATATGAACTGGGTACCTGGACAGAAAACTGGGATTTGGCCCTTAGTACAGCCAAAGAATTAAACAGACCTATCCTGGTGAATTTCACAGGCTCAGATTGGTGCGTGTGGTGTGTCCGACTGGTGAATGAGGTCTTTTCAAAAGCTGAATTCCAAAAGTATGCCAAAGAAAATCTCGTCCTGCTCAAGCTTGATTATCCGCGTAACATATCTCAGGATGCAGCCTTGAAAAAACAGAACGACGAGCTTCAAAAGCAATTTGGCATTCGGGGATATCCTACTATTCTGCTTGTCGATAGTGCTGGTAAAGAAATCAACCGTACTGGCTACCAACAAGGCGGCGTAGAGAGCTATATCAAACACCTGCAGGATTTATTGAAATAAATATAGATTCTGGATAAGATCATAAAAAGCCGGTTTCGCCGGCTTTTTTGCTGAGGTAGAAAAATCCATTTGACAGTATTGCCTTAATATAGACTTTGCTTAAGCTAAATACAAAACAGAAGAAAGAGAAAGAATGAGCCTAATCCAAATAATCGATCTGGGAATTGAATTTGGCGGAGAATATATCCTGAAAGATGTCAATTGCACGATCGAACACAATAGCCGCATTGGCTTGATCGGAGCCAATGGCAGCGGTAAAACAACTCTGATCAGATTGATCCAGAAAGAGCTGCGCCCCAGCTCCGGTATGGTGGTGCAGGCCAAACAGTGCAAGATCGCTTATCTGGAGCAAAATCCGATCTTGAATGCAAAGCAAAGTCTGCTGGATTACATTGAATCTGCCAGAGAAGACATCCGTGATCTGAAGGTCAAAATGAATAGTCTCTCAAATCAGCTCTCGCATAAAGAAGATGAAGCTCTGCACAAGCAGCTCAGCACTACAGTGGAAAGAATGCATGAAATGGGTGCTTTTGAACATGAGAATGAGATCAAATACGTGCTTAGCTCTCTGGGCTTTGCAGAGTCTGTGTACAGCAGAAGCATCGGGGAATTCAGTGGGGGAGAACAGACCAGAATCTGCCTGGCCTGGCTGCTGCTCTGCCCTTATGATCTTTTGATTCTGGACGAGCCTACAAACCACCTGGATATAGCCATGATCCGCTGGCTGGAAAACTATCTTAGCGAGCATACCAAGCCTTATCTGGTGGTGTCTCACGATCGTGTCTTTCTGGATAAAGTCACCCGCAGTATCTATGCCATCGAAAACACCAAACTCAGCATCACCAAAGGGAACTTTAGCTCATATTACGAAGCCCGGCAGATCGCGCTTTTGGCTGAAGAAAGGCAATTTGAACGGCAGCAGAAACTGATAGCTGAAACTAATACCTTCATCCAAAAGAACCTCGGTAGTCAAAAGACCAAGCAAGCCCAATCCCGACAGAAAATGCTGGCCAAGCTGGAGCTTGTGGATGCGCCTGTTTCGCAAAAGCCGTTCCGACTGCATCTGGAAAGTGCTGCTCGCAGTGGAAACGATGTATTCCGCTTACACGATGTTAGTTTTGGCATCGGTGAATCTTTGCTGGCTGAGACAGTGGATATCGAAGCCCACTGGCAGAATCGCATAGCCGTGATAGGTCCCAATGGCTGTGGTAAATCCACCCTCCTTTGCATACTCTTGGGTGAACATGAGATATCTTCAGGGGACTTTTACTCTGGTGCCAGTCTCAAAGTGGGCTATTACGATCAGCATCAAAACACTCTGGACGATAGCCTTACTGTGATGCAGACTCTGTGGAATCTGGTTCCCGCAGAGCCCAAAGGCTATGTCTTGAGCTGGCTGGCACGCTTTGGATTTACCGGAGACGATGTCGAAAAGACTATACCTGTGCTATCCGGAGGGGAGAAGTCCCGGCTCTATCTCAGTGTCTTGATCCACGAACGCCCCAACCTGCTGATCCTGGATGAACCGACCAACCATCTTGATATCCCCATGCACGATGCGCTATTAGAAGCTTTACAGGACTTTGAAGGAACCATCATCTTTGTTTCCCACGATCGCCATTTTATCAAGTCCTTGGCGAATAAATTCTGGGTATTTCATCCCATACTGGAAGATGGCCGCATCCTGCAGACTGTCTCGGAGCCTGATCTGACTGCAGAGGAAGCGATAGAGCTGGCTTTTACCGAGCTAGATTTACCTAAGAAGCGCAAAGCTGAACCTCGCCGCAAGAAACGCAAGATCAATCCCTGGCAGCTGGAGCAGATAGAGAAAGAGATATCTGTCTTGCAGAATGAGCAGAATAGAAATAAACAGCGCCGTGATGAGATACACCAGAAGCTGTCTGAATCTTCCACATACTCCGATAGCGCGCGGGTAATAGAACTCAATGAAGAAGAGAGGCTCATCGAGCAGCGCCTGGTAGATATAGATGAGCAGGTAAACTCTCTGGAACACGAATATCTGGTATTGGCCTGTGAAGACTAAACGCATCGGTTTCACTACCTCTTTACCTGTGGAAGTGCTATACGCAGCAGGGCATTTCCCCATCGATCTGAACAATATCTTTCTCAGCCAGGATTCCAGCGCACACATCCACAAGGCAGAGCTCAAGGGCTTCCCGCGCAGCCTCTGCTCCTGGATCAAGGGGAATTTCTCCTCCGCTTTATCCTCCGATTTGGATGAAGTGATCGGGATAGTGCAGGGAGATTGCTCAAATTCAAGCTCTTTATTGGAAATGATAGCAGAAGAAGAAATTGATATTTACAGGTTTTCTTTCCCTCCTCAAAAAGAGTATGCCGCTCTGGATGCGGAGATATCACGTCTGGAAGAGCATTATGGCGTAAGCCGGAAACTTACCCTGGAGACCAAAGCCTGGCTGGATGAGATTCGTAGGAAGCTTATCGAACTGGATAAACTCTGCTATTCAGACCGCAAGGTGTCTGGCAGGGACAATCATCTCTGGCTGGTGAATTCATCTGACTTTCAGGGTGATCCAGCGCGCTTTGAACGGGAACTGGATGAATTTCTGTATCAGGCCAGGGCTTCCAAGCCGCTGCCTACCCGTCTGCGCTTGGGCTATCTGGGAGTGCCCCCTATCTTTAGAGACCTCTATGACGTCATTTCTGAGCAGGGCGGGGATGTACTCTTCAATGAGGTACAAAGGCAATTTTCCATGCCTCATCTGAAGCAGGATATAGTAGAGCAATATCTGATATATACATATCCTTACAGCGTTTTAGACCGTTTGAAGGACATCAAAGAGCAGATTCAGCTGCGGGACCTTCAGGCGATAGTTGCTTACACACAGGCCTTCTGCCATCTTCAGATCGATAACCTCCTGCTCAAAAAGCACATTAAGCTGCCTTTTCTGAATCTGGAAGGTGAACTGCCCGAAAAGCTGGATTCCCGAACCATCCTGCGCCTGGAAAGCTTCTTTGAGGTGCATTCATGAAGATAGCCCTGGGGCTTAGCGGAGGCATAGACAGCACTATGTGCGCCTTGATGCTGAAACAGCAGGGGCATGAGGTGATCGGAATCACCATGACAAAGTGGAACCTATGCAGCGGCATCACCAGCGCTGATAAGAGAGGCTGCTATGGCCCCAGTGAACCCGCGGCAATCACAGCTGCTGTCCGATCTGCAAAAAAGCTGGGTATAGAGCATCATATCATCGATCTGGCAGGGGAATTTACCAGCATAGTCCTGAAATACTTCACCGATAGCTATGTGCAAGGCAGAACTCCCAATCCCTGCGTAGTTTGCAATAGCCAGATAAAGTTTGGCGCTATGATACAGAAAGCGCAAGAAAAGGGTATAGAGTTTGAGCGGTTTGCCACCGGACATTATGCCCGGGTGGCTTATGATGAGCCTTCCCGCCGCTGGCAGCTTTTGACCGCAGCCGATTCCCTTAAGGATCAGTCTTATTTTCTGAGTATGCTTTCTCAGGCACAGCTGGCTCTTTGTCTCTTTCCTCTGGGAGATTTGCAAAAGTCTGATCTGAAGGACTTTGCCAGAGCGCAGGGCTACGAATATCTGATCAAGAAAAAGGAAAGCCAGGACTTTTTGGAAAGCTATGACAGCAGTCCGCTATTTAAGGATTACAGAGTCGAAGAGGGCGATTTTGTGGATCAGGATATGAAGATTTTGGGACGGCATAAAGGCTTGATTCACTACACCATCGGCCAAAGGAAAAACTTAGGTCTGGCAGGCTTTGCCGAAGCGCAGTATGTGCTGGCGCTGGACAAAGCGCAAAACCGTGTGATCATTGGCCCCGAGAGGGATTTATACAAAGACTTTTTATACGCTACAGGGGTGAATTGGGTTTCGATTTCAGAGCCGGAAGCAGGCCTTTCCTGCACCGCTAAGATCAGGCTGGCTCAAACTCCCCAGCCTTGCAAGATAGAAAAGACGCCCGATGGCAGCTTTCATGTTCGTTTTGAGACCCCCATCTCCGCCATTACTCCTGGCCAGGTCGTAGCTTTTTATGATGGTGATCTGGTTCTGGGCGCAGGCTTTATCCGCTAAATAGTTCTTATTCCCATTCTATAGTAGCGGGCGGCTTGGAACTGATGTCATAGACCACTCTGGAGATGCCTTTCACCTCGTTACAGATGCGGTTTGATACCATACTAAGAAAGTCCCAGGGAAACTCAGTAGCTTCCGCTGTCATCCCATCCACGCTATTTACAGCCCTCAAGGCACAGACTTGATCATAGCTGCGTTCATCGCCCATCACACCCACACTGCGAATGGGCAGTAGCACTGCAAAGGCCTGCCAGGTGCTGTGATAGAGCTTATTTGCCCATAGTTCCTGGATAAATATCTCATCTGCAGCTTGCAGGATTCTTACTTTTTCAGCATCCACAGGCCCCAGGATGCGCACTGCCAATCCGGGCCCAGGGAAGGGATGTCTTTGCACCAATTCCTCAGGCAGATTCAGGGCTTTGCCCAGCTCTCTTACCTCGTCTTTGAAAAGCTCACGCAGAGGCTCGATCAGCTTCAATTTCATATCCTCAGGCAAACCGCCCACATTGTGATGGCTCTTGATGGTCACCGATGGCCCCGAAAAAGATACACTTTCGATCACATCCGGATACAGGGTTCCTTGCGCAAGATACATGGCATCTGGGAATTTAGCTGCTTCGCGATCAAAGATTTCAATAAAGCTGGCACCTATGATCTTCCGCTTCTGCTCAGGGTCTGAGACACCTTGCAGACGGGAGAGGAATAGGGCAGAGGCATCCACAAAATCTATCTTAAGGTCTGGATAGGACTTGAACATCTCTTTGACCCGGTCTTTTTCCCGAAACCGCATCATCCCCGTATCCACAAAGATAGGAATCAATTGCTCACCGATGGCTTCAAAGAGCAGAGCTGCAGTTACAGAAGAATCCACTCCGCCGCTAAGGCCCAGAATTACTTTGTCATCGCCCACTTGCTCGCGTATTTTGCGGATGCTTTCCGAGATGAAAGAGCTCATTTGCCAATCCGCCTTCAAGCCTGCTATCTTAAAGAGGAAATTTGCCAGAATCTCTTTACCACACAGGCTATGATGCACTTCAGGGTGAAATTGGAGGGCGTAAATAGGCAACTTTTGATGCCTGAGCGCAGCGTAAACTGAATTTTGTGAGGAGGCCAATGCTATGAGCTCATGGCTGATAGACTGAATCTTATCAGCATGACTCATCCAGATCTGAGCACCGCTTTCAACCCCATCCAGCAGGGGATCAGGCCGAGATATCTGCAGCTCGGCTTTGCCATATTCACGCTCTGGAGCCGGACTTATCTCAGCGCCAAAACGCTCTGCTATCAATTGCATGCCATAACAGATGCCCAAGATAGGGATATCCAGCTCCCAAATGCCTGCATCCGGCCTGGGAGCATCGGTCTGAGCTATGGAAAAGGGGCTGCCGGAAAGGATCAGCGCTTTAGGATTTAAGGCTTTGATCTCAGGCAATGAGACGCTGTAAGGATGTATCTCGCAATATACTCCGCACTGGCGAATCTTGCGCGCAATCAACTGCGTGTATTGTGAACCAAAATCCAGGATGAGCACACTATCATGCATAGCAAACTACCTCACAAAGGGGTTATTGAGCTTTTCCATCCCGATCGTGGTGCGGGGTCCATGGCCCGGGAAGACCACAGTGTCTTCGGGCAGGGTAAAGAGTTTATTTTTGATCGCCGAGATAAGCTGTTCATGTGAGCCGCCGGGGAAATCTGTGCGTCCGATGCTCATCTCAAACAAAGTATCTCCCGAGATCAGAAATTTTCCAGCCAGCAGGCAGATGCCTCCGGGCGTATGGCCAGGAGTGTGGATCACCTTGATCTGATGCTCACCCAGTTCGATGATATCGCCATCCTGCAAAAGCCTGTCAGCAGGTTCCAGTTTTAGCGGTGCGCCCATGAATTCGCTGAGGTTTTTCTTGTTATCCACCAGCATCTTTTGATCTGCTTCATGGATCATGATGGGGCAGCCTAAAGCTTCTTGAAAGAAGCTGTTTCCGCCGATGTGATCTCCATGGCCATGGGTATTGACTATGCCTTGCAGCTTCAGTCCATGCTCTTTAATGAGTGCCAAAAGTGAACTATCAGGAGCTGCGGGATCGATAAGCAGAGCCTGTTTTCCTTTTTCTTCCCAGATCAGCCAGGTATTGGTCTGAAAGGCGGGTAGGAGGTTAAATACTTCGATTTTTAACATATTGTATCCTTTAATCATAAGAAATTCTATATTGTTTACTGAGTTCAGGGCTGGCTTTTTGCCCTTCATGCTCTTTAGATTTGCCCCCTTGCCGGATGTTGATAATCCCGCTTTGGGGAGCTTTGGGGTGATAGAACCAGAAGATGCTGAGGGCTAAATTCAAAATTATGGGATCGGCCGGATCATCGGTCAAAAGTCCCAGAGGGCCATTCTGATTCTTGGCTTTCAGCCGGATAAGGCCATCGCTGAGGCGCTCCAGACAGTCATTTTCTCTTTCATCCCGGCCAATTATGAGTTTGGTGGATTCATCCAGGCGAAAGTGCCGGCCATATTTCAATAGTTCCAGATTCTTTTCATCCATTTGCTGATGAGAAATCAGGTCTTTAATCCGCAGGGTATAATTTCTATCGGTAAGCAGACAGCCCCCTGCCGGTGAGGGAAAGCGGGTGATGCCCAGCTCTTCTGCAAGCTGGAGTTGACGGCTGCGTCCTCTGCCATGAAAATCCAGCATATCGGAGAGATCCACCCAGCCTTCGCGGATGGGAGTATTTTTCCGCAAAAGCTTCTGAGAGAGAGGACGGATGATAAGATCACGATATCCGCTTAGTTTTGCTACCCGGTTCAGAGTATCCCGGCGCTGGCTCATCGGCCTTTGTCCCACCACTTCACCGGAGATCAAAAAGTCGGCATCCAGTTCACTCAGCATATCTCCCGCCATGCGAAACATCAGGGCATGACAATCTATACAGGGATTGAGGTTTTTCCCAAAACTGGTTTCGGGATCCTGCATCATCTTCAGATGTTCCTCTGTAATATCCCGGATGATGAGGTCAAGACCGTTATCCCGAGCGGATTCCAGGGCTCTTTCTATGGGCATATAAGGCGTGAGGAAATATACCGGATACACTTTGTAACCGGCTTTTTGCATCCATTTTACGGCGAGCAGGCTGTCTAAGCCACCTGAAAATAGAGCAATAGCTGAGTAATCGGTTTTATTTTGCTTTAACATCTGATCCTAAGCATTATATTGCCTGTTATCTGTCAAGACTTTTGCCGCCCGATAGCGGGATATGCAATCTTGATAAGCTGCTGCTGCAAAGTGACAACGAAATCTGCAAATTGTGCAGCGAAAACTGCAAACTGTCGCATCGTAGGACATCCTTGCTCATCCTTTCCAAGACCCTTTTGAGTGGTTTTTGACAGGCTTTCTGCAAATCGGATCACTGAAAATTGCAAATTATGACAGGGTTTCTGCATGCTGCAATACGGCTTATCTTGTTCTGTTGGGGGGGGGCTACTGACTAGTCTTTCCAGAGGCCTAGCCTGTTGTTTCTTGCCTCTCGTTCTAACGCCGAGAAGTAGTCGGTGTACATACAGGGATATTTTACATAGGAAAACCCATATCCTTGGCGTATGATCTCTGCATTCACATTAATACTGTCTTCTACTGAATATACATAGGCCAACAACCTTCCATACCTATCTAAGTGATTCGATTTAGTATTTATTGGATCGACTCCAAGGCGAATAGACTTATCTTTTATAAGAGACTCCACGAATAACGTGGCTTGTTCGGCAAAGTAGCGTACTATCTGTCTATCATCATTCTTCTCTGGTGTATCAACACCTAATAGACGAACTGTGATATCACCAGATGAATTCGAAACCACTATGGTGTCGCCATCTTTGACGCGCACTAAAGTATAAACCTCGTTGATGATTGATGGATTCGAAGAATCTTCAAGGGCTTGTTGTAAATCACCAGGTGGATACTGCTTATCATGCTGTATGTAGCTTAGTTTCAATCCTATTGGACCCTCGACTGATTCAACATTCCGCTTTCGTTTGATGATCCTGCGGGGCCTTTTAGATTTATGAGATTGACGATCATCACATGCCACCACATTCATTAGAACAATGATAAGGGTTATAAGTAAAAGTGTATGTATTCCTAGCCTGTGAGTATTTTTCATATGATTACTGATAACTCAATACTCTGATTTTTACTAGGATAAGGTACATCATCTGCCCCTTGATGGATTTACAAAAAAGATACTGGCACATAACAGAATTGCAGTGGCCAAATTCACCACTGTCCATATTCCTCTGGTCATGTGCAGAGGGATCAGAGGATTGTAAATAACGGCACCTGTTCCAAGAACCCAAGTCCAGTCCTTCTGGTGAAAAATGATTGATTTGTAGCTTAGATATGCGAATACAATAAAGCAAACAACTCTGAGCAGCCTATAATAACCGTATGGGTTGGTAGGGTTCAATGCCCAAATCAGAAAGAGCATTGCGATTATTTGTGGTAGCCAGATCCGTTTCATTAGCTATAATCTGCCATCAGATTTAAAGAGCATTACTTCAATGCGTCTATTTTTTGGCTCAGAAGTTGGCTTTCTATGATCTACTTCAGGGTCATGCTCACCATATCCAATAGCGCGTATCCGTTTTTCAGGGATACCTTTTTTGGTTAAATAATCAACCACGCTAAGAGCCCTTGCGGAAGATAACTCCCAGTTATTATTATATTTTCCAGAGATTGGAACATTGTCCGTGTGCCCTTTTACAACCACCACCCAAGTCTTGTCGTTATTCCATTCTGGTCTTTCTATGATATCTTCATACATTTTGTCGATGACTGGTTTATAATCATCACTCAAATCAGCTCTGCCAGTGGCAAACAACGGTTTTTCTTTCTCAGTAAGCTCTCCTATGCGAATCTGCTGAGGTAGCATACTGATCAAATAGAGTGAATAAATCAGGAAAAGAATCATCGCACAGACAGCAATATCAGCGAAGGATGGCCATACGTTGAGCCACTCCCTATCTTCATCTAATTTGGCCATTTAACCACCTAAGCTTTCAAAAACTTTGCCCAAATTACGGTTGATTTTATCAATCCGGCCAGTCATCTCGTTTAAATTACCAATAACTTTGGATATGGAGTTTACCGAGATGCTCAGTGAAGACATAAGATCGTTAATCTGGTTTATCTGCTCTGGAGTGACAGAGCTAATATTGATTTCATCAAGCGATGCTTTCAGAACCGTGATACTATCCAGTAACTTAATGGTGTGGTTAGACAACAATTCGTCCATACTTTGCTGGGAGAAAGTTTCCCTAACGGTCTCTATGAACTTCTCCAAGTATTCTTTCAACTCTGCTATTACGACCTGGTTGCTCTCCCCGTTTTTAGTGAGGAGATTTTCAAATCGTTCATGAGTCTTATCCATGAAGTCTTTATTTGAATTCACGATGAGATTCTGGTTGTTAACCATTTCCTGAATGCTAGTGTACAGGTTAGACAGCAGCTGCGATGGCTGATTTATCTGATCTACGACAGTACTTATGTTTGAGAACAGGTTGCCAAAATTCTGCGAGAAGTTATCTATCTTATCGATGAGGTTTTCGTAGGTGGAGCCGTAGTTTCTGATAACATCCGCGAAAGAATCAAGCTTGGAGACTACTGAATTTAGGATACTCGATACTTTCAGATTGTCCTTGGCTATGGTTTGCAGTGCTTTGTACTCTTTTCCGAGCTCTATGGACACCGCCTCTATCCTCGTATTATTGGCCTCTACATATTCTTTTACCATACTCGTATGGCTGGTAATGATTCCTTCACCCCAAGCCTGAAGCTTGTTGTGGCTTTTAACGGTTTCTTCTTTAAACTGGTTCAGTCCGTCGATGAAGTAAGTCTGTATCTCTTTATAAAGAGCGACAGGATCATATGCAACATTGTCCTTTTTGGTAGCTTTCACTATTGAGGGTAAATAGATGGACGTGAAGTTAGATTTCAAATATCTAATGTGATGAAGATAGAAATGATAGACAATTGAACATAACAATGCTGATATGATGCCGATAATACTTGTTCCAAATGCAGTTCTAAAGCCTCCAGTGATCCCGTTGAGCGTCGTCTGAAATTCTGTCCCAAAGTCGGTTGTATTCAACGCCGAAGATAAGTCATGAAAACGTGGTACGATCAGGACTGCTAAACCGATGAATGTTCCTAAAAGCCCCAGAATCGTGAGGCTACTAATTAGAAATCGTATCACCTCGTCGAACCCAAGCAGTTTTCTGGAAAAATAGTCATCGACGTAATCAAAGATTACTTTCTCGTCCCCAACTCCTGATTCTTTTACAAAGTGGGTTAGCTCATCTCGGAGAGATTCTGGTGAGTATGCAAGTCTTTTTCTCAATTGGATTATACCCAAAATCGCTGCCAGAAAAACAAAAAATCCGATTAGTACATATGTTAGATTCGACCAATATTCTCCATTGATGCTAGTCTGCGCAAGTAAGATAAAACTCATAAAATGCATCCTTACTGGTATATTTTGACTTCTGCTTTAAATATCGTTGTGCCGATTGTTCCATCTGCTCGGGTTTCCATGACGCCCCAACTTACAATGGAGGATATGGTCCCCCTAACCCCACCGATTTCGTAGCCCACCACTTTATGCCGGGAAGGTTCAGCCGGAACATCTTTAGCCGGCAGGAAAATGCACAAACCGTAGTGTTCCAATTCTTGGTTTATCGCATCCAAGGAGGGCAATTTTAGCTTTCTGAGCTCCGGATTGGATAGCCTGCTTCTAATCGCATCACAGACAACGAATTTTTCGTTTATCGATGTGAAACTTTTTTCCATCTTGTCTACTGCATCCACGATATAGCTCTTCACATCCCCGAAAGCACAGGAAAATGCTTTTAAGTCAGCTCCATCATATCCCCTAAGATTATTGATGCTCTCCAATTTGACATAAGAGTCTTTAAGTCTGTGGAGCAGATTATCAAACTGGGCAGCACCGATTTTATCTAAGCCATGGTCATCCGCTGTAAAATCTGATAGATGGGTTGTGAGGCTCTCAAACTTAGTTTTCAAAGAATGAAGATCTTGATCGAGTTGGTCAGTTATGTGCTTTAACTCACTAAAATCAGATATTGCTTTCTCCGATGTTTTTTTTAGTTCTCTGACGTGTGGCAGAACATCGGTTTCTTCATCAATAACAAATTCCAAACGGATTTGATTGGCCAGATTTTGAAGTTGCTTACGAGCTGTTTCTTGGTCTGCAATTCTCTTTTCTCGCTCAGCGACCTTCTCTTCTCTCTTCTTGAGTTCCTGTTGCTTTCTTTCGCTCTCTTCCTTGGTAAAATTTCCGGAAACCTCTACAGACCACGATTGGCTACCTCCGGATGTATTACGTGAAAAGTTCAAGTTCACTTGCTGTGTTATGACTCTCTCTGCAATTGCATCGGTAAGACGCCCGGATTCCCCCGGAAAAAAAAGGATCTCTAGTTCGTGAATAAGTTCAGAAAAGGCTTGATTCTTGTTGATGATTTTCTCTATGGCTGAATCACTGGGATGACCACCTGCAATCCCAAGAGAGAATTTTGCTACCCCATCCTCGTTTTTTACTGGCTTAAGATGCGTATAGTACTTATCAAAGTGGGGTGCTGCTGAAATCTGCTTATGTTTTTCCACTTTGAGTTCAGAGGACTCAATTATAGGATTATCTCGTCCTTCGTGAGGTTTCTGCGGGCTGTTTCCCGGAACTGGAAGTTCTTGTTTAGATTCAACTTCAAGATTCTCTCCAGATGGGGCGGTCTTGTTATCCACTTGAGTTATTCCAGCCGATTGATTACCTCTAAAATTGGCGGCAGTTTCATTACTATTTTCGTTTTGCGAACCTGATATTTTATTTCTATATTCATGTACAGATTTAAATAGAGAATTGAGGTCTTTGGCGATTTCATCTTCTTCTTTATATCTATTAAAATCGTGTAACTTGCATGGAGGTTTATCGCCTGCTAAGAATTCTATTGCTGATAGTTTAATAACCAGCGTTGGTTTTTGCGTTGTGTTTTCAGATTTAGGTGTATCATGAAACAACCCTCTCACCTTGTTGATAAGGTCCTCTTTACTTTTCTCTATCGTGTAAAAAGGGCTTATGTCGGAAAGTGAGTTATAGGCTGCGAGTTTTTCCTTTGCACGTGATTCAAGCTCTCCAACTCTGGTGAATTCAATGGAGATTTGTTCACCCCACCTTAAATAATCTTTAACATCGTGTTTGAAACTCCCAGACTCTTTGTCCCAAGAAATGATATGGAACTTGTCTTCTTCAGAACTATTGTAGTCTTCAATCAATTGTCCTTTGATGAGCCCTTCAATTGAATCGTGTTTCAACTTAACCGATAGAGGCTTATGAAGAAGGACGATGCATTCCTTGGGTTTATAGCAAATTAACATCTGGAAATCTTCCGGGATCAGAGACTTGATCGGAATCTCCTTTCCCGATTCTCCAATTTTAATATTATCATTATCAACAACTATCCGATGTTTTCTTCTATCAGCGTCGTCAAGGAGTTTATCAAAGTCGGCAAAAGGATAATTGTCAGCCAATAATGCTCTTATCTTGTCTATATCATGCTTATCTACACTAGCGTTTCCCAAGTAACACGCGTGATCATTTTCATCAAATGAAAAATTGGGATGAGTTTTCTCAGCCAACATGAACGTCCGCTTTTAAAATTACCACATCATTATGGCGAATTCCAAAATAGAGTACCCTAGACACTTTCTGTGAGGCTGACAACTGCTTTTTCATAGACATTGATTGATCATCAAACTCCTGGCCAAGTTGGGGCGTGAAGATAGATATGCTGTCACTGGCGAGACAATCATTAACATGTTGGCAAAAATCCGCTTTTTTTGCCTCACTCATGTTGTTGAACTCAGTACTCATTACGGTTTCGATTACGTGGTTTTTTAACATTGCTGGATCGTACGTAGAGCCAGGAAGTAATGTTATGCTGCGCATGATGTCTGTATGTTTATGGGGGTAGTTCCGGAGTAGATATTGTGCCAATACATCCTTGTAGTCCGTTAAAACATTAGCTCCAGTTCTTGAATTGCAGACTGGATTCTTGCTCAATTCAAAGAGCTGGATACGGACCTCGTCAAGCCGGTTATGCAATGAGGAAGTAAGTTCATTAATTTTCTCCTGGTTGTTGATTACGATCCGTGACAGATCTTCAATTTGGCTGTTGACTATTCCGTAGGTCTGTGTATCGTCATGCAATCCGATACCTAAGCGTTTCAGGGATTCGGAAAGTTTGTTCTGGTCATATCGGAGCGAAACCAGTCTTTTCATAATCAGCATCAGCATGACCAAAATCAATGACAAGAACAAAATTATTGCACAAAGTGGAAGCAGATATAATACTGTAGTTTGCTGTGGCATTAGTACTCCCAATCTACAGGCTTGATCTTCCTTTTTTTCTCTGGGCTATTCGTTCCTTGAGAGCTAACGTCATGTATAGCTCTAGGACCTTGAAAGCTAGTTGGATTTGATGTACGCGATTGTATCCTACTAATGCGGTCTTCAATATTCCTAGTTTGTAGGCTGTTTTTTCTCAATAACAAAAGGAGCAAGATCAGGATAGCAACACAGAGCAATGTCACAACCAACACCATATAGGGCATGTACAGTGAGAGTCTAGTAGTCAGTAATAGCACAATAGTCCTCCAACCTAATTTTCGGTAAAGTTTGTGATAGCTTCCAACTCGGTTTCTTCAATTTGGTCACCATTTTCGGCAACCCAAGCATAATAGAAGGTTTTATTTACAAATCGCAACTTGAAGCGATACGCAAAACCTTTCTTCGTTGTGGATGGTGGTGGTATGGTGAATTTTATTACCGGTACTTTTTGTGGCCCATCAATCATGTGCCTGCCTAGTATAGGGATACCGGTAGGGTTCACATGATTACTGACGGCATAGCCACCCTCACACATATCCAGAAGGGGTTCAAACAAGGTTATCGTTTCCAGGCCATGCCTATATAGATATTCGTTTTTACTCTTTGATGCACCCTTTATGTTAAGTGAACCAACAAGTTCATGGGCTTTAAGAGCTCCCTTGGCGACGGCTTTCTTTCCATCCTCAGGAACCCAGATTATGTTCGAGTCAGGATAACATTCCTTGGCTTCTTCATTAAAAATACTTAGTCGGCAGGAGTTCCCGGCAAGGATGAAGAAGTCAGGGTTCGTTTTATCCAATATATTGTTCATGAACATCCGATAGAGTATGTTCTCATCGATCATATCAAACAGTGATCTGATCTCTCTACGAATGGACGATTCCAAATTTGTGTACTGCATTTGTTCTGCATAAGCTCCCAAAGAATTGCATTTTATGGCCTCGTAGTGCTGCACTTGCTGGAAATACTGCTCTAATTCTTCGTTCTTGGCGGTGTAAAGCAAGGAAAAATCCTTTGGAAACCAGTCTGCTTCACCATTTATACTCATGCCGATCATATAGGTGATGTAGTTACCTGAAAATCTGTCGGTGCCCCAGGTGGCAAGTATCTCAAATGATATCTGGTCATCCTGGGTTACCCTAACAACACTTACATCCGTAGTTCCACCCCCGCAATCAAAAACACAAATCGTTGCTGAGCTTGTTGAATTGATCTTGTCTCTGATAGGTGATCCGGGCTCAAGAGCAAAATACAGCGCAATGTTCTCAGGTTCAGTGAGTGTCCTGGAGGAATCTGAATTGATGCCTAGAGAGTCAATAATTTCGTGCACCCGTCGTCTCGTTTCAGTCGGGAAATCAGCGGGATAACTAATTAGGGCTTTCCCGGGCTTAGAATCAGTATTCAAAAACAATCTGTCTAAAGCGTTTGTCAGATAGAGCCTGGCAAGGGCACTGGGTCTGAGCGCTTGGATGTTTTTTGGGGTCTGTCTATCGAAATAATACAACTCTTCGTCGCGGGTGAGTCTAGGTTTAAAATTTGTGGCAAAGGTGAGAGGAGGGTCATCGTTGCCTACATCTTGTCCAAAGGTTATTGAATGGGGCGGGAATTGATTGAACTTGTAGAATTTCAGAATAGTGGGTTCCTGCCAAAGGACCGTTTCTCCTCCTTCGTCCACATATGCAATACAGGTATTAGAAGTTCCAAAATCTATGGCCACAACCTTATTGATGTCTTTGTGATAGATGCCGTTATGATTTTTCACTATAAATGGAATGTCAAAATAACGGCAAAACACAGTTTCGCATGTTGGTAACTCAAACAACGCATGAAGTTCAAGTCTAGCAGTGATATCATTGCTGGAATCTGCCCCCCGTAACCTAGCAAGGTTTATCTCGACATTGTGGTGAATCTTCTGTTCGTCATCGAAGTAGCTATCAACGAATTTCTCATCAATGAAATCCGATAAGAATTTGACCCGAAGATTATTCAAGAGCCTGACAGAATCTGAATCAAATAAATTGTATGATAGGACAAAAGACATAACATTGTTTGATTCGCTTAATGGCGCAGCATTTGCATAATCCGAGTTTATTAGCCTTATGTCAGGCATTTCTGGCGTATGTATGAACTGCAAGTTCGGCATCCGTATAAGATGATTGCTGGTGGAAGCCACCCTCAGCTCGCCACTTAATGTCTTATCTCTGGCTAGCATATCGAAAAAACTGCTGGGGATTTCATGTCCACTGATTCCTTGAGTGCAATTGAATTCGGTTCCAGAAACCAGAATCGACACCCTCTTGACCTCAAACCAACTTCTAGTATTATATGTAAGCAAGATATTATGGTCGGTTAGTTCTTTTGTAACGTAGACCCTCTTTTCCGAATCGAGATCGTTAAGATCCAAAACTTGTATATTTTGCCAACTCAGCGAGAAATAACCCAGGTTAGAACAACGGATAGTTTGGGACAATTCTGGTCCGTTGGTTTTTACGATTAAGGTATGTAACCCAGGTTCATCAATTCTTAACTCGAATATCTTACTTGATTCTGGGTTTATCTGCACCTCACCCCGTTCGATTAACTCCCCGTCCAGCATAACCGATCGTAGAGTAACGCTCTCCGTTCCCTTGGCAGAGCAAACCACCAGAAAGCTTGTTCCGGCAAACACTTTCTCAGGACAGGACAACTCTAATTCTCGGATAACATGCCTGCAATATGGGCAATAGCAGTAATCCTGGCAGCTAATCAGCAGCTTACAGTTTGGGCAGTTATTCATCACATTCCTAGCAAGGATAAACCTTAACTCCATTCCTATGTACTGAGTCTTGATACCCTGAGCTGATCTTCATTACATCCTTGTAAGCAGTAGTAAGGTTTTTTTGACCATCTTTCATATTACTGATAGACTCAATACGACAGTATTTGTCCAAGTACTTGGTCAGCAACCTTTCCAAGACATATTCCTGAGGTATCTTGGGTTTGTTTTCCTGGAACTGATCAGAAACGAATTTCCTGATGTCCTCATAGTTAGAGAAGAGTGCAAACCATATCTGTTCTATGGACTCTTTTTGGTTGTACTTTTCTGCAAAGAGATCGCTGGACTTGTCTTTGATCACAGACATAAGTTTTTTGTTATTCTTAAGCTTCATGACTGCCGCATCAAGCGTTTTCCCAAAAGTTATATTCTCTTCTACATTAAATCTTTCGGGGTTTTCGATAGTTGCCACCCAGTTTTTATTGTCATATCTGATCAGGTGGAGAACGATAGCTTCGTAGAGCACTTCCCAGCAATGGAGGAATTCCTGCATATCTTCTGACGATTGAGGGATCACCAGTGGTTTAAGGTAATCTGTAACGATATCCGTATAGCGATGATATTTATTGTTAGCGCCAGCCTCGCAATTCCTAACAAATTCAGTCTTCAGGTGCTCTATATTTTTGAGCATGAATAGGGGAAATCCGAAAGTCTCGGCATAGAACAGAATACTCTCCTTTGAACCATGATACTGGAAGTTTTTAACTTTGCCAAGACCAGATAGAAAACTCTCAACATATTCGTTGGGTTCAGGCAATCCGACTATCCTGACCATGGAAGTATTTTCAATCCTCTGTTTGATCTTAGTATAGGCGAGAGAAAGCGCAAGCCTGAAATTAAAGTTGTCCAACATACCTCCAACGGACTGTCGGTATGTGGCCTCGTCAGTCCTGATCGATTCAACAAGTTGATCCATAGCGGACTTATCTTCCATAAAATTGTTGAACTCTTTACGACATGCTTGCCTGAGAGCAGGCCTTATCTCCAATTTGGTTTTTGACGCGATATAATTGTAGAATGTTATAATCTTAACAAATTGCTCCATGCTGCTAGAGATGTTATCATTGGTATTATGGGCTTCATTGATGAGATTGAGAAACCAGGAGGATATCTGGGATGCGAACCAGTCGTCACCATTTAGACGTTGCTTAAAGCTCTGATAAATTTTGTCTTGATCAACATCTTTGTCCAGAATCATTTTTCGGTTGAGCTTCACCGAGATTTCTGTCTTCAAACTCAGTTCATACCGTTTAAAGTAGGCATGTAGAGAAGTTAAATGCGTCTTGAATTCCCGAATTTGCTTATTCATCCCAATAGGGTTGATGACATTGGGGATGGTAACCTCCACGCTATCAACCATGTCAATAATTCTTGTTCTGTATTGATTAACAAGTTCCCCAATTTTCTCCTTGAACTTAACCTCAAAGCGCTTTTTAATAAGTTCCAGACATGAGTTGAAATAGTCTCCAATCTGCTTTTTTATCTCGCGATTCATATGATCAATCTCATGGGAGAGGTTTCTGTCATAATACTTCTTAGCCTTGTCCTTGTACAACGGAAAGACCCAAGGAATCTCATCACTATCCTGAATTCTCTGGAGTAGTCCGGAAATTCTAGAGTCGATATGAACTTCAGGGTGATCAGGCTTTTCTTCTTTCAGCGATTCTTTCAATCTTTTGACGTCATTTGCGTAGTTATTCTGGTTAACATCCATTTGATTGACCAGTGCCTTAACCCGATCAAGCATCTGGGTAGCCACTGTGATCCCGCCATCATGATAGTTAGCCAAGATATCATACATCAGCTTTTCAATCTCACTATAGGTATCATTCAAGCCGGAATTTAAGTTTGATAATAGCTTATCAAGGGTGGGGCCTGGAATTCTTTCGTACTCGATCAACTCCCTGTTCATTGTGCCCAGTTCATTTTGTACAAATGCGTCAATATCTGCGAATTGTTGCTGGCATACTTGCTGCACCTTGGAGACGTTGGTGTGGTCAAAGGTTATCTTTGCTTCAACATCCTGAAGCTTTTTCTGTTTCTTCGTAGTCAAGATGTGAATGAAGTCTTCATAAACAGAATTTGGCCTGCTTCCGTGCGTTATTTGGTGCAGAATTTCTTCGAAGTTGAGTTTACTTATGCGGAACCCACCATCAGGACTTTCAAACAATTGATTGTTATTGGGGTTATCTTTTAGTAAATTGCTTAGCAAATCAACAATATACTTGTAGGATGCCCAAGTTTTCATCTTAGACACGTTGAGAAATATACCGGATAGGGCAAAGGAAGAGTAATCAGAGTGATATATACTCTCCACCTTAATGTCATTGCCTGTCTCTTGATCCGGCATTATATACTCGACTGAAGCCTGAGATCCAACAATTTTTGTGTTGACCGTGTTTTGACGCTTGAATGCGCCGAATGGAGATTTATCGAAATCAAAGTAAAAAATCTCAGCAACCATCTCGAAGGGGTCGGAAAAGAGATTTTCCTTCGGAGATTTGTAATACTCATTTGATACTAAAAATACGTTGCTATAGAGGGGGAGATTAAACTTCTTGGTGATTCCTTCGGAATCCACAAACTCAAACATGTGACGTTCTTTGCCGATCAGAGGGTCAAGGCTATTAGCAGCAGTCTGATAGAAGTCAAGCTCTTGCAAAGCAGCATAACAATTAGCGTCCCGGTACTCATTGTCACCTTTCTCAGCGAACATGTCTGAAAGGAAAAATATGCCGTAAACAGAATTTGACGGCCAGTTTGACTTTAGGAGTTTTGCTAACTCCAGAAACATTCCAGAACCCGTGCCCCCAGCCAATGAGCCGACGATGTAAACATCTATCTCATTATCTAACTCAACACCCGAAACATCAAACTGCCGGTCAAGTTTGGATATGTTTTGCTCTAAGGTAAGAAGAATATCCGATGAGTGCCAGGAAAAGGCCAGCCTACCTAATGGACGTATTCCTTTAGCCCCATATAGCAGAGCTTCATATCCAAGAGGCTTCAATGCTTCAGCAGGGAACCAATGCCTGATATGGGGAAAGGCATTGATCTTTTCATAAAAGCTACTCAAAGTATCCCTGTCGATACTAGCGTTAAACACTTCGTCTATTGAGTTGCGAACACCAAAACGGATGTTTTCTCCAATAACTTCCCAGTTTTCATCGCAAATGGGTGTTCCGGCCGTATCAGTATCTATCCAGAGGTATCTAATGAAATCATAGCCGTACTTGTTCTCGTTCGCTCCGTAGAATTTACGTCTAAGTCGCATCAAGACTTCTTTTCCTGATCCGCCTAGACCGATAAATAGGGTTTTTTTCATAGCCGCACTGGCTTTCTTATGCTCTCCAGTTCCTTCGCGAACTTTATCTTGAATACTCATTTTGCTGCCCCCTTGCTCTTGTTGGATATGCTTATGGTCAAATAGATCAACCATACTACCGCGATGAAAATTATCAAGCCCACATTGTTTGTAAACGTAGAGCCTATATAGGAAAAATCAAATCCGCTCATTGCAAAAATAGCTAACAAAATGACTACAGCCGAGATCAGAGAGAAACGCAGACATTGTGTAGCAGCAGCAGTAAGGGGGTTGATCCCTTTCGCTAGAAGATTAGGGAAATGGCTTAAAAGCAAAAAGTAAAAAACAATTATTACGAATAGGCTAAGCGCTAGAACTAGATACTTGTTTGGTGGATTTGGAACACCCACATCAGTGGTGGCATCCTCGTTTACAGTTTCTTCATAATAGACACTGTCATCGTTGTCACTTGTTTCCTGTGCACTCAGCAACCCGGTCCCCATCAGGACAATCAGGGCTAGGATCAACATCTTACGCATCTTTCCTCCTTGATTTGGTCATGGAAATTCTGATTTTCCTATTTGAATCTTTTTCACATACTTCGCGTAAAACCTTCGGTGGAAGGTCTATCGAAGGGAATATGGAATCCTTGAAGTAGTAGCGGTTTGTGTCGTTTAATTTGATGACTACTCCCGATAGCTTACGTATAACTGTGCATGATTCCAGCGGTAATTTGCCCATTCTGGTCAGTTCCTTGTCTTCAACGTCCCCCAAAGGAAGGGTCTCTACGCTCACAAAAAATGATTTTGGCGTCTGGTACAAACGATAGAGGAAAATTACTGCAGCAACCAGAATACCTGCTAAACTAATCAGCAAAAGGAAGTAGCCCATATTATCATACATCAGCCTGATCTGAGTTGTTGCATCTGCTGGATCATCCTCATTTTGTACATGAAACACGATTCTGTTATTTTGGGGATTAAAATGCGAAATCATATCTTGTGGTCTTGAGTAAATCTTACTATAATCAGACATATTCTCAGTAAAGTACTGGTTTTTCGCATCTTCAACCATATATATGCTGTTCTCTGATGTTCTCAGGGACATATCAAAGGATAAAACGCACCTTTTGGGATTGAACATCGCTTGTAATCTATTGGTTAAAGACGGTTTGATTGGTTTTAGAATTATCTCAACATCAAATTTTTGCGCTCCACCTTTTTCAAGTGATTTTGGTAGAATGGAAGGACTTACCGAAATTTTGGGCTTATCCATCATCATCGGCTTCCCTCCATGAGAGATTGAAAAATTATCTATTCTCACCTTTGTGTTCTCTCTGATTCCAATGTAATCGTAATGAGATCGCATCAGAATGCTGAACTTAATCCTGTTTTGCTTGTCTATCTGCAACACAGGGAAGGCCTTTGATTCGGGTCTAATCTTAAGGTGGTAATTACCTCTTTCTGAGTAAACAATGAAAGGGCTCGATTCGTTTTTCAGTGAGGTGAGGCCTATGTGATTAGAGTTTATAGGCCTTAGATGAAATATTGTATAGCCTTGAGTGCCCAGATTATTTAGTAGTGAGTTCCTGCGTGATGTGTTGCTTGCTTTTGATCCTACACTTATAAAATAGACAAGCATGCCAGAATCCCCGACATAGTTTTGTCTATCGCCCCTGAACGGATTGCCGTCGAATCTCGAAATTCTTGGACTAACGTCAACACTTGATATCTCCTGTGGTTCCATTAAAGTCCTGTAGAATTTTGTCCCATCTCCTCTTGTGTTGTTGTCATCCTCGACATTATCTGTTAGTAAAACATAATCTCCAGGTTGTGATAAAACAGTATCCGCCATCTTACCTAACAGAGTGTACTTTCCAGAGAATAATGAAGTATCATTCAATTCAGAGAGGGCTACTTCAGTGATTACCACTTCGGATACTATGTTAGACTGGAATAGCAAAACTCTAACATCTTCCGAATCTCTAGCATCGTTCTCGGAAATATCTTCAATCTGCCTTTTAATGGCTCCAGTTCTTGCAAAACCCTTCATACTTCCAGAGCCATCAACTATGTATGTGGTTGAGCACAAGAAGAAATATAGTGAAATAAATACACACGTTACGAATACGCGTTTACTCATCGTTTGCTATCTCCAATGAAAATAGGTACTCACCATTTTTATTGATTACCGCAGCCAAAAGACCATTTAGCCAACTATAGCTATCGATAATGAATTTTGCTTTATCAGACCCAATTTGCTCTTCTCTGAGGCTTTTAGACAAAAGAATCACTTGAGAGGCATCATAGCTTGTATCAGCAGTATCCCTCCTACACAATGACACAAAGTTCCCATCCAGGGAAAGGCTTAGATTCTGAGATATCATATCGGGAATTTCCCTAGCCTGATTTAACGTTCCAGACTTGAGATTGTTCATATCTTTAATCTCAATCCTGTCTGAATACTGTATGAAAACCAGATCATCGTTTCCAGCGATAATCGAAATCAGACTTCCTTTTACAGTAATTTCATCCCAGTTTGCCGCATTTGTGGTTAAGTTCTTCCATTTACCAGCAGTTATTAATACTCTATTACCCTTACATGAAGCTACCGCCAGAAACTTGTTGTTAGCTGAGGCAAGTATTTTATCAGGATTGTCAGTCAACGTGACTGTTTTTTGGCTGAATATGCCTAGACTCAATGATCTTACCACATAGGTAAAAAGCATTGCCTCTTTTTTAACGTAGAATAGGTGTTCGCTGTTTAACACTAAGTAAACAATCTGACCACTTTCCTTTATCTTTTCTGTCGTTCCATCCATACCGTTTATTATTATTTCGCTCTTTTTGACATATGCAACACAGTTTTTTGTGCTATCGACAGTAAAGGTGTTAACATTTTCACTAATCTTTTCAGCTTTATTCTGTTGAAAAAGAGTATTTATGCCTACATGGTAGAGTGTCTGATCGCTGGATAAAAAAACAATTCTCTTTAAACTATACCTTAGAATCAAAATAGTCTCTTTTTCTTTCAATTTGAGCGAATGCTTTTCAATCAGATTCTTGCCATCATACACTACATACTCACCTCTGTCACTTATAAGTATCAGAAAAGAATCAAACAGCACGTGGAAAACATGGGAGCATTTCCGAAAACCGAGATTTTGGGGTTCAGACCAGTGTTTCATTGTCTGTGCGTTGTTTTGAACGATCGGCATGAATTTTGATCTTTCTGCATCTAATGAGGACTCTCTTGATTTGCCACAGACTGGACAATAGAGGACATTGCAGTTTGATGAGTGATGGCCTTCTTCCTGACCACAAACATGAAAGATAGTGAGGCAATGGGGACATTCACAATATTCAGCATTTGAATCGATAATACTGATAACCGACTGGCATCTTGGGCAAATCATTTCACATTTACACTTTACTTACACTATAGCGCTCAGCTCTTTGTTTTACCTCGGATAAATCCCCAATAGCATATACCTCCGCGGCTCTTCCGATCACGCTCAACTTATCAAGTTTTAGATCATTTATCATCTTATTACCTCTTGGAGGTCACGTAATAATATTATGTTATACCTGTCAATGAGAATTTTACTTCAACTCTCATTAACAATCTACCCTGCAATGTCTATCTATATTGCATAACAAGCAGATATGGATGGCAAAATTTCATGCCTTAACCGATGCTTCACCTTCCACAACCTCATGTATATAATAGTTTATTAGTCATAATGTGGAGTCCCAAATAACTCACTAAATGAATAATCGCAATCGTGATAACAAAAGATACTTGACCGGATTGAAAAGATGAGAAGTATTGCAACAAGAGATCTGGTCAAAAAATGAAGGTAGATTTCACAGATGTTTTTGTTATACAAGAAATCAGGATTCAATAAACTGGTTCCAATACAGCTTCACGCGGAGTAAGATAACGGGAGGAATAATGCCAGCCATACCGAAGAGCTACTTAGTTGAAATCAAGAGTGTAGTAGAGGATATTGTCGCGGATATTGAAAAGGCAAACGGCCACTACCCCAAGGACATCATTGATCAAGTTTTTGTGGAGATTGAAAACAAGCACAGGCGAGAATACAAAACATGGATCAAACTGCCCAATGGCTCTCTTAATGATAGACATGTAAATCCTTACATTGGTAGTCTCGTACGTCGTTATACAGGTCTCAAAGTACTAGCCTATCCAGTAAAACCTAAAAGCATACTAATAAAGGGTTATAGTACCTTGGGGCACTAAAATCAGAATATCTGAACGGCCTTTTCGCTGATAGAGAACGGAGAATTCTGATCGTAGGCTACTCCGTGATGCTGAATTTCAATATCCCTTTTTTGATATTCGATCCAATAGCCCAGACTCCGTCTTTCGAGATAATCTTGTAGTAGCCGTTTACTTTTTCTACTGCTCCAATCGAAGCCAGAGCTTCCAAATACACATACACCCACTGCCTGGATTTACCGATAGCCTTGGCTATGGTTCGGACATTTCTATGTCTAGTGGCTTCGATTTCCTCAAGTAATATCATCGCCTTGTCTTGATCGAAGTTCCACCGATTATGATCATGCGTTTTCTCGTATATCCCCAGGTAGCGATTGGCCTTCACATAGATCTGCTCAGGATCAATAGAAACTACCTTGATCCGCTGATCGGCGACAAGTCGGTCAATGATTGGCTTCAGACGTTTAGTGGATATACCAGTATAGCTTGCGATAGTATCTTCAGAGAAAGGCCTCCGATACTGGCTCACGAAGTTGCGAACCAGTATCTCGGCTATATCTGCTTGTTTGGAGCTTGGAATTGTGTGGTGATCTTGTTTGATTCTTTCTTCGGTACCCATGTTCACCTCAGTTGATCTCGCTTACTTGAGTGGTATTATTATGATTGCCGCCAATCGCATTCTCGACGCCATAGATGAGTTTAACTGCTCTTCTTAAGTTCCCAGTCGATTCACGATAGATCATCTCTTTCATGGCCTCATTTGGCGTTTTATCCATCACCTGGCGGCAAAGCTCCGAGATATCTTTCTTGTCACTGCTGCTGAACTCGCAGAATACGTTACAGCGGTCGAAGTAGTATTCGTTGACCTGCAGAAGCTTCTCTTTGGCATTCTGCATGCCCACCAGGATCACGATGGCCAGGGTTTCATCAACAATATCCCTGATCGCACCCAAGAGCTGTTTATTACTGAAGGCGTAGTCGATCTCATCTACGATGATCACCGCATCCTCTTGGTTCTCCAGGATTGCCATGCAGCGTTTGAAGATGGTATTGGTAGCACCACAGGTGGGTACGTTGTCGTAGTTGTATCTGCTGGCGAGTGAGCTGAGTAGCCTTTATGCGAAGTTCTTGGGGGTAGTAGTGGATTCCAGCCGGAGATAGATGTAACCCTTACTGAAGGCGGTTCTGCTTGCCCAGGTGCTCTTGCCCAGACCGGGTTTGCCATACACCAGTCCCAGTCCCACCAACTCCAGTTTCGGTCTACGCTGTAGATATTCGATGGCAAGATCAGCCTTGACTACATTGGCTGTAGTTATCAGTTTTCCCTGTTTCATGGCCGCCCCCTATTTGAAGATCCCGATTCTGCGGAGCGTCTCTTTATCCAGGTATTCTATGGGCTCCTGAGAGCTTTCATCCTCTTCATCCTCACCGGGAATGGGGATGCCTTCAGAGCGCATGAGTTCAAGATCTATCTCATCAAGCGTGTGTTGGCGTTTATCTGTATCGTTATGATCCGGTTGTGCATTTTGCTCGCAAGCTGTCTTATCCGTCTTTGTCTGAGTGTTTGCCTGTGCCTTGTTTTGTTCTTCTTGTTGCTTGCGGATCTGGTTGTTGGCCATATCAATAAAGAACTGAGGGATCTCACCCCTGAATTCCCGACGATCAAAGCCCATCCGCTCGAGCACGGTTCTGATTTCCTCATCCTTCCTGCGTTTTGCTTCATACGGAGTTTCTTGTTCAGCTTCATCATCTTGATTCTCAGTGTTTGCTCTGTTATCAAGCATACTCGGATGCAGTGGCATGTTGCGCATGGCTTGCCTGGTCATCTCTTCAATGATCTCATCCGGATCAGGTGGCGGTGCTTCCAGCATGGGTGGGCTATTGAACAGCGATTCCTTGTCTTCCAGTTCATCTGGCACTTCTGGTCTTTTCGCATGTTGCCTCAGGAGCACATCCACCGATTCCTGGGCAGACATCACCCATTTCTGAGCGCTGCGTTCCTTATCCCGTCTCAGTTTCTTGATCTCATTGTATTCCTTGTTGAGTGCCTTATGCGAGACCGCCTTATCCATCGAGGCCTCGATGAAGGGATGCTGGGTCTGACGCAGAGCCGCCTGGCAGATGAATGTATCATTCTTGTCATAGACTACGATCCATCTGGCATCGCTATAGTCATAACGGATGATGCAAGGCTGTCCCACATGGTCGACAAGCTTCCTGTCCCAGTAGATTAGCTTGTTGAGCCGAATGCCTTCGTTACGGATGTTCTTGCGCTCCATTGCCATCATCATGAAGTTGAGCCTGGAGATCTCGATCTGGCGATTCTCGGCTATCCTAGCAGCACTGAAGACTTCATAGGGAGTCCGATGCTGCAATGAGCCATGCGGTGTCTCGCCATAGCATTTGCGTACGTAGAAGTTGATCATCTGCATCGTCTCTTCTATGGTAGGCGGCTTGCCGTTATACAACTTCTTTGCCCACTTCTCGTTTCTGCCGTAGTGGGCTGGCTTATCGGCAACGCTGGCTCCCCGGAAGGTGGAGATGAACCGCTCAAACTGCTCCTGGAAGGTCTTGAAGAACCGCTCGATGATCTTGGCCTTGGCATTGTAGCTCTCCGCGAATCGTACTCCAATATCGAGCCGGGGGAAGATGCCGCCCAGTTCCTTGTTCAGGTCATGATCCTCCCACTGCTCGTGAAAGAGCTTTGACCTGAAGGCCTTGCCATTGTCCAGATAGACGTACTGCGGAAGTACCGCCATAGTCTGTCTGTCATTATCGGCGATCTGCGAGGCGTTGATGAAGCCATTGCGGAAGGCGGTTAGGATATGCTGGCTATCTTCGGTAAAGGCTAAAGATGCTCCCACTGGATAGCGGCTTGCCCAGTCCATCACCATGATCATGGTCATGCGTTGGGCTCTCCCGGTCTGGGGATTGATAATATCAAAGGAGAGAGTATGACCATCCGCCACCCATACTTCGCCCACAGCTAAGCTGCTATAGTCTCTGCGGATGGACTTGATGACTCGCTCCGATACATATTTACTGCCTTCTCTGGCCTGGTACCACTCAGCCGGGTGGGTGTCCGCCCATTCCTCGCACCAGCGTCTCAAAGTCCGTTCATGGGTTGGTGAATCCAGAAAGCCCTGCCTGGCCATCTGCTTCATATTGACGATGGCGGAACCGATCTTGATCCGGTTGGGACTGAGCAGCTTGTTGAGCAGATACTGCTGCTCATGAAAGGTGATCTTGCGCTCCTTGCGGGTGCTCTTGCTCTTATGGATCAGGGCGAACATATTGAAATTACTCTCGTAGTAGGTCTTGATCCATTCCCGCAGTGCCCGTTCCTGCCTCGGACCTTTGAGTTCCCTCAGTTCCGGGACTATCCTGCCCGCATTATAATCGGTGGTGATCCGCTTCCAGGCAGTGATACGGGATTGTGCGGCATCCAGCCTCTTGATCGCCTCGAAGCAGAACTGGGCATAGAGCTGCGCCTCTTCCTTGTGCAGTAATTTCTCCTCTTCCACCGGAGCCAGGTCGATGTAATCGGGATAGAGGTCGATCACCACATCGTTATCTTTGGCGTCATGAATCTGGGAGATTACCACCTCAAAGAACTGCTGCTCGTCATATCCATAGTAGTCCTCTTTATCCGCATCGTCCTTATCCGGCAGCGTGGTATCTTTATTGAACTGCTCCGCGTAGGCGATCAGATGGCTCTTATCGGGTTCCGGAGCATCCTTTCTGGTCCTGTCCACCACAAAGCATCTGCCGCCTGGCTTGATCTCCAGTGATAGCCCTTGATTCTTCAATAGCTCATTCAACTCTGCCAGCTTTGCCTTATACTGGTCATAGAACTCAGGCGTGGGTCGTTCATCAAGCGGATACATTGCTGCCTCCAGTTACATAGCGCTTAGATACAGATTCGGACGCATCTGAAGAATCCGACTTAGAAACTGATCCAGAATCAGACTCCGTCTCAGATCCCTCATCATCATAATAGACCAGGAAGACACTGGGGAAGCTGAACTCGCCCAGCTTGATCTCTTTTTCAAAGTAGAGTTCCGGTCTTCTCAACTTATCCCGATATCGCTCATACTCGGCAGCTATGATCTCTTCCGTAGCCAGGATGAAGGTCTTGATCGTGGCTCCGTTCTTGGTGGGGATCTGATGCTTGAGCGCTATCAGCTTCCCGGCCGCTACCATACGCCTGATCGTCTTCAGGTTCTTGCCCAGCAGCATGGCCACCCTGTCCAAGGGCAGCCAGATGTAATCGACTCTACAATCCATCAGTATATCCTTTAAGAACCGTGACCCGCTTGGACATTTTTCCATGGACTGCCGTAAAATGAGGCTAAGCGCTTGGACATTTTGCCCTCTCACCATAGTTATCAATGAGTTAGGCTGTTTTTCACCCCCCACTTGGACAGGGCTACCCGCTTGGACATCCCCACATTTCGCCATTTTCTGCCTTCCGATTGGTCTTGCTTTCGCTGTAGTCATGCTACACCTCTCTTATGTATATTGTAGGGTGCTAACAACCACAGCGGCAGAATCTTGGGAAGTCCTTTCCGCTTAGTTTGGGGATTTCTTAAAGATTGTCCGGCAATCACTTATTATCCGCCAGAGTCACAGTATGCACTTTAGTATTGACTTCAATCCACCTCCCGGTAGACTGGCATCAGGAACCATAATTGCAGCCACAAGGAAACGGTCAATGGTAAAGTTGCTATACGGAGTCAACAATGAATAAACGTACAATAGGACAACGCCTTAGCCTAGTGATTAAGGCCATGCGCCTCAAGGATTACCAGTTTGCCAACAAGTATGGCATCTCCCGTGCCTCCCTATCAAGATACAAACTGAATGAGCGATATCCAGATCCTGAGTTCTTGGAAGCCCTCTCCAAAGATCAGATCAACCTCCACTGGCTCTTTACTGGAAACGGCTCCATGTATGCCAAAGATGAGTTTCAAGAGCTCATCCAATCGAATCAGGCACCTACAACCCAAAACAATCCAAATACATCAACTCCAGCCATAATCTCACCAATCCTGCATCCGATCAACAATCAAGACTTCAATCCTACCCAGTCTATCACGTTTCCCATAGTTGGAGAGATAGCTGCCGGACCTCCAATGGAGATCAGAGACGAGTGGAGTCAGTTGGGTCAGATTCAGTTGCCGGTCTCATTCCTGCCCGGCAACCCCAAGCAATATACTGTCTTTCAAGTAAATGGGCAGAGTATGGAGCCTGTGATCCAGCATCAGGACATTGTGGTCATCAAGAGCGATATGAGTTGGGAAAATGCCGATGGTAATATTGCAGTTGTAAGGACTGACGATGGTCTCACCATCAAGAAGGTGCAGATCGACCACCACAGGCAACAGATTATCCTCCAACCATTTAATATAGACTACCCGGTTCTTGTTTTAGACTCGAATTGGAATTACGGAGCTTTCCTGATCGGCACAATCGCACTCCAATTGCGCTTTTTCTAATTTCAAAGTTCCATTTTTCCAACTGCTCTTTCCAAAGCCTGTCCAAACGCCTCGCTAATTTGCAGTAATAGTGTCAGCAAACAGTCCAAAAACGTCCAAATAGGCGCTTGGACATTTCCAAAGCCAGTCCATCGTAACTCGCCACCAATCAAAGCCTTATCCCCACTTTCCCCTTGTGTCACAACTTGCAGCTTTGGGTGTCAGTTTATAGCTGCACACATTAGTCTGCCCTGTGACACATCGTAGATTTGTCCCTTTGCCATACATTTGATTTTAACTTGTTTTTAACTCGAGCTGACTCGAATCCTCGAGTGGACTCGAGTCTAAAGCGAGTTAGCTGCAAGTCCAAAACACGGGCGCGGCGTCTGGCTGCTACAGGCTTTGGAGATGATTTGGGTTGGCATGAGCAGTCTTGATAAACCATCTGCCCTGGGGAATGCCAGTTTCTTTTCTGGCATTCCCCCAAAATGTCGAGTCATTCTTTTGATAATAAACTTAATGATAATATCTTAGCTATCATCTATGCCTATGTATTTCAGTTTATACTTTTGGCAGTTGAGATTCATGATTCCAGCATTAATATCCTCCAATCCGAGTCCCATAGGGACGCCATTTTAGATAGTAACCTACAGCTACACAAGGTTATAGAGTCCTGTAGTGACGCCATTTCAGATAGCAAACACCGACCAGTCCATAATCAGACTCTCGTAAAATGGAGGAATGCCAGTTTCTTTTTGCTTGACAGCTACTTTCTTTTCATAAGGCTTGCCCTCAGAAACAAATTCACTTCGTGTATAATTTGTAATCCCTTGAATTTGTTTGAAAAAGGAGTAATTGTGATCGATGAAAAACTGATCCCTTATTTGATTGATGCCATCAAAGAATTTTGGACTTATCCAGCTTTTACGGATTATCCCGGCGAAGCCTTAAGTTATGCTGATGTAGGTCGCAGAGTGATGTGGATGCACCGTCTGTTTGAAAAGGCTGGCTTAAAAAAAGGCAGCAAGATAGCCTTGGTGGGCAAGAATTCCAGCAATTGGGCTCTCACCTGGATTTCGGCTATCACCTATGGAGCCATTATCGTTCCTATCTTGCCGAATTTTTCCCCCGAAGACACACAGCACATCATCAATCATTCCGATGCAGAATTACTTTTTATTTCCAAAGATAGATATGACAGAATCGATACGGATGCCTTGCGCAGAGTGCGGTATATCTTCGCTTTGGACAATTTCCGGATGCTCCAAAATGGCAAAAAGGAGATTGTGGAATTGATTACACCTTTTGAAGATGATTCCGAGATGCAAGCCCTTACCAAGGAGCAGATTCTGGCCAGCGATGTGTGTGATAATGAAGATATCGGGGCCATGATCTACACCAGTGGAACCACCGGATTTTCCAAAGGTGTGATGCTGCCTCATCGCAGTCTGCTGGCCAATCTCATCGTTGCCCGGGAAAATTTACTGTTCAAAGTGGGCTCAAAGGTCCTGGCATTTTTGCCTTTGGCGCATGCTTATGCCGGCAGTTTCGACCTCTTATATCCCTTTACCAGAGGAAATCACATTAATTTCATGGATAAAATCCCGGCTCCCAGATTGCTGCTGGCAGCCATGAATGACCTGAAGCCGGAGATAGTTCTGACGGTGCCACTTTTGATCGAAAAGATCTATAAAAAGCAATTGCAAGCTACTATAGAGACTACCAAAATGAAAACCATGCTGAAGATTCCGCTTCTTAATAAGCTGATCTACAAGAAGATTCACGATAAACTTATGGTAGCTTTTGGTGGCAATATCCGGGAATTGATCACCGGAGGTGCGCCTATGAATGCGGAAGTGGAACAGTTTATGAAAAAGATCAAATTCCCCTTTACCATCGGATATGGGATGACCGAATGCGGGCCCCTTATTTCTTATGCAAATTGGCAGGATCACCGCTTTGAATCCAGCGGGAAAAAGGTAAAGTTTCTGGATATTCGGATCAATTCTCCCGAGCCGGATAAAATCCCCGGAGAAATCATTATCAAAGGGGAGCAGGTCTTTAAAGGATATTACAAATCTGAAGAGGCTACCCAGCAGGTGCTGCGCGATGGGGAGCTCTATACCGGAGATATCGGCACTATGGATTCCGACGGCTTTGTCTTCATCCGCGGACGTAGTAAAAACGTGATCGTGGGAACCAGCGGAGAGAACGTCTATCCGGAATTGGTGGAGCAAAAGCTAAACAACATGCCTTATGTGGGCGAATCTTTGATCCTGGAGCGCCAAAACCAGATTCATGCCTTGGTCTATCCCGATTTGGATGCTATGGATCTAGATAATATTCCTCAAAGTAAGATACCCGAGATCATGGAAGAAAATCGGGTGGAATTAAATAAGGTATTGGCAGATTTTTCGCGCATTATCAAGATTCACTTAGTAAGCGAACCCTTTCAAAAAACTCCTACGCAGAAGATCAAAAGATATCTGTATAGCTGAGAAATTATCAAAAGTGAATAAAGAAGCGCAAAGCAGATACTTTGCCGTAGTCTCCGGAAGCCTAGAAAAGCACGCCAGGGCAGAGCTGGAAAGCTTTGGGGCTACAGTGCATATAGAGCTTCCCCGCGGGCTGGTCTTTTCAGCCTCCACAAAGCAGCTCTACTGCATACTATATGGCGCAAGACTGGTGCAAAGAGTGCTTTTTACTCTGCTCAGTTTTGACTGTCACAGCCATAAATACCTCTATCAACAGGCCAGGAAAAACATCGATTGGCCGTCGATATTCTCTGTGGATATGAGCTTTGGCATCATCTGTAATGTGAGCAACAGCTTCACGCGGCATTCGCTTTACAGCAGTCAAAAGCTCAAAGATGCCATCTGCGATAGCTTCAGGCAGCGTTTTGATGCCCGCCCCAGCTTTACAAATCAGAATCCCGACATACTCTTCAATCTCCACATCCATGAAAATCGGGCTACCATCGCTTTGGACATCCTGGGGCTTAGCATGCACAAACGGGGCTACCGCAGGATAAGCGTTCAAGCGCCTTTGCAGGAAACCCTGGCGGCCGCAATAGTAAAACTATCCGGATGGGAGGGTGAAACCCCGCTTTGGGACCCCATGTGCGGAAGCGGAACTCTTTTGGCTGAAGCGCTGATGCACTATTGCCGGATTCCTGCGGGATATCTCAGGGACAATCATCGGGTGAAATATCTGCCGGATTATGATCAAGTGCTGTGGGACAGGATGATCTCGGAAGAAAATGATAAGATGAGAGCTTTGCCAAAAGGCTTGATCATGGGTTCGGATATTGATCATGAGGCGATAACGGCCGCGCGAAACAACCTTCAGCTATTACCGCAGGGAGGAGCTGTCGAGCTGTCCTGCGTATCGATTGAACGTGCCAAAGCGGGATTTTCCGGCAGCATCATCACCAATCCTCCCTATGGAGTGAGACTGGGCACAGATCAGGATATCATCAAGCTTTACAATAACTTGGGAGACTTTCTCAAGCAAAAATGCAAAGGGAGCACGGCATATGTGCTCTGTGGCGATAAAGAGCTTATCAAAGCCCTCAGATTGCGGGCGCATTGGAGCAAGCTGCTGAAAAATGCTGATCTGGATACACGTCTGGCCAAGATCTTAATCCGCTAAGAGATAGAGGTAATCTTTATGCACTTAAGACGGCCTTATGGGTTCTAAATTGCTGCTGCTGCTCACTGCAGCTTTGTGGGGCTTTGCTTTTGTGGCACAGCGGCAGGGGATGGAACTTCTGGACCCTTTTACTTACAATGCCATCCGCTTTGCTTTGGGAGCGCTTTTTATCCGGTTTGCCCTGGCCAAAAGCTTTATCAGAAACGCTACGGTGATACGGCTTCCCGGCCTGGTTCTTTTTATCGCTGCCAGTTTTCAGCAGATTGGTTTGATCTATACATCTGCAGGGTCAGCGGGTTTTATCACCGGACTTTACGTGCTCTTCGTGCCAGTTTTCGGGTTTTTTTGGGGACAAAGAGCTGGATTCAGGCTCATCATATCTGTGCTATTGGCGGTATTTGGCCTGTATCTGATCAATAGCTTTATCAGTGTTCAGGTATCTATAGGGAATCTTTTGGTGCTGATCTCAGCCGTATTCTGGGCACTGCATGTGCAATTGGTTCACAGATACAGCAAGCTGGTTCCCACGGCTGTGCTGGCTTTCGATCAATTTGCCATTTGCGCTTTACTCTCTACTGTTTTCGCCTTCTTCTACAGGATATTTATGCATCCTTTTGCCAGCTTTGCTGCAGTCTATTTTATCGATATCGGCCGTACAATATGGCCTATACTATATGGCGGTTTGATCAGCGTGGGCATCGCCTACAGTCTGCAGATCAAGGCTCAAAAAAAGGTAGAGCCTGCTCCTGCCGCTGTGATCATGAGTCTGGAAGGGGTGTTTGCCATGCTGGGCGGCTATCTTTTGCTCAAAGAATCTCTCTCCTTGCGCAGCATTTTGGGTGCTTCGATGATGCTGATAGCGATGCTTTTGGTGAGCATTCCCAAAAAAGATGTTGACAAAAAAAGCCCCATAGAATTGACTGCTCAAATATAATTTTGAAAAAACAGATTAAGGACATATAAATGCTTTTATACACTATTGCTCTGATCATTCATGCGATTATCTGCGTCGTGCTGGTGCTGGTAATCCTTGCTCAAACCTCCAAGGGAGGTCTTGATGCGAATCTTGGCGGTGCCGCTATGAACGTTTTTGGTGGCAGTGGAGCCTCTGCGCTTCTTAAGAAATGGACTCAGATTTTGGCCGTGCTATTTGCCGCTTCATGTATTATGGTGGCCTTTTTGGTCAAGAATTCACGCGGTGGAGTTAACCTGACGGACGTTCAACAGCGCCAAAGCCAGATTGATGACACTCCGGCTCCGGCCGAACCTGCTGCTGCGCCGATTCAGATTCCCGCAGAGCCTGCTCAGGGCGAATAATTGAAATTTACTGCAGAAGTGGTGGAATTGGCAGACACGCAAGACTAAGGATCTTGTGCCCGTCAAGGGTGTGCGGGTTCAAGTCCCGCCTTCTGCACCAAGTATGAGGGTGTCTCACATTAGTGGGACACCCTCAATTTTTGTAGGCAATAAAAAGCTGCTGTAAAAGGCTATTTGATCAAAACAGCATCAGGTAATTCATCCTCTCCAGGGCAGCATATACGCTTTGACTTCTTCATTGTAATAGCGATCCGTCATGGTAGCTATGAAATCACGCACCTGCTCTGGCGGGCAAAATCTTTCCAGATACTCGGCATTTTTGTGGTTCAGGAAATGCTTAAAGATTTTGGAATCCTTGTTTCTGGCCTTTATGTCATCAAGATACTTCTCAAACATAATGCGCATGGTGCGGTAGATAATGGTGTTTGATTGTTTGACGTTCTTGTCGGTGTAGATTCGTTTGTAATTGAACTTTTTTAGTTCCAAAAGATGATTTGACGTCTCTTCATCAAAGGCGATGAAATCCTTTTCGAAGCTGTTTGCGATCACGCTTTTGACCAGAGTGTCTATGATCTGGCTGTTTTTGTTTCCCAGATAGGCGACCTGCTCTTTGGGCAACTCTTCACGTTTGAGGATGTTAAAGCGGATGGCGTCTTCGATATCCTGACCTATATAAGCTATGGTATCTGTGATGCGAACCACACAGCCTTCCAATGTAGCGGGCATCCAGGATACCTCCTTGCCTGCCTTTTTGGCGGTGATATAAGCTTGGATATCGGCTTCGGATTTGTCTTCATCAGGCTTGAGCTGGGTGTTGTGCACTTCACCATCATGGGAAATGATGCCGTCTCGCACCTGGAAAGTGAGATTCAGCCCCTCCCCTTTGCTGGAAATATGATCTACTATATGCAAGGATTCGATATTGTGATGAAAATGCCCGATTCCTGCTTTCTGACAGCTTTCACTGAGGGCTTTTTCACCATCATGACCAAAGGGACAATGTCCCAGATCATGCCCCAAAGCAATAGCTTCAATGAGCTCGGTATTGAGACCCAGATATTTGCCGATAGTCCTGGAAATCTGAGATACATAAGCTATATGCAGATTGCGGTTAGTCATTTCTTCATCGATGAGATTGGTAAAGGAAAAGACCTGCGTCTTGCCATGATAGCGCCGATAGGCTCCGCTGTATAGGATGCGATCCCGATCTACGGCAAAGCGGGACCTCATCAGGTCTTGCTCTTCATCTTTTATACGCCAGGCTTTTTGATCGCGAAAGGCTTTTTCCCCCAAAAGGGCATCATGCCGTGCTTTGATTTCGGAAAAAACAGTATTCATTTTATTTTTCATAATAACTCCAAATTACTTGTAGGGGCATTATCAGATATAGTATGGGCATTTGGCACTTTGGCAAGGAAAATTAGGTTTTCTGCAAAAATACTTGCCTGCGGATTGATTCTTGCTTACTATATATGCATAATACAGAAATGTACACCATATATAAGGAAGGAAGAGATGAGAAAGATAACTTTAGTTTTGTTGCTGCTTGCAACACTTAGTTTTATGGTAGCCGTCCCCAGAGAGATGGTAATAGTAGAAATTGCTACCGGCACTTGGTGCGGGTACTGCCCGGGTGCAGCGATGGGTGCGCATGATTTGATAGAAAATGGTCATAATGTGGCTATCATCAAAAATCATGGGGGAGACTCCTTTGAAAATATGTACTCAAGTGCACGTAATAGCTACTACGGAATCACTGGATATCCCACAGCCAAGTTCGACGGCATATTGGAGGTTTCAGGGGGAAGTTCTTCGCAGTCTTTGTACAACAGCTATCTGCCCAAAGTAAATCAACGCCTGGCAGTTCCTTCTGCATATACTATTGTAGCCGGAGAAGGTGAAATTATCAGCGGGGTTATGACCCTCCCCGTAACGATCACAAAAGTGCAAAACGATACCAATACAAACGTGGTATTACATTCTTCTATCACAGAATCAAACATTGCTCACAGCTGGATGGGACAAACCCAGGTGGATAATGTAAACCGCCTGATGTCCCCCAACCAAAACGGAACTCCTGTAAACCTTGGCACCGGAGAAACCGCAACTGTAAACCTGACTTTTAATATCAGCGCTCAATGGCAATTGCCCAATCTTGAGCTTGTACTTTGGCTGCAAAACGTTAGCTCTAAAGAGATTCTGCAAGGGAAGAAATACAGCGTTCCTGGCATCACCGGAGCCTTCCCGGCTTCGGCAGAAAGTGTGAATTTCCCGGATACCTTTGTAGGTGGGATCAAAACTCAGTCCATTACTTTCTTCAATTTTGGAGATGCTCCGGTAACCGCTACTCTGGCAAGTGATAATATGGACTTTATCCCTGAAGTCACGAATATCTCCATAGCAGCCCTGCAGAGCGAAACCGTAGATCTACACTTCATTCCCACAACTGCAGGAGATTGTACCGGAAATCTTACCGTGACCGGAAACTTCTCCGGACATGATGAACTGATTATTCCCCTTACCGGATATGCTTTCATCAATAACGCTCCCATAGCTGAGGATGTGATGCTATCTGGGCCTCCAGTCTTATTGCAGACCATGGCCGGAGCCTATGCTTACTCGGATATTGATGATGATGATGAAGGGGAATCCATGTTCAAATGGTTCCGCATTGTAGATGGCAGCCCAGAAGAAATCAGCGGCGCAAACCAGGTTACATACATCGTTCAGGAATCTGATATCGGCAATCCTATTGCCTTTGGTGTGATCCCTGTGGATGTCCATGGTATGCCTGGAGAATTGGTTATGAGTGCAGCTTCAGAACCCATAGTGAATCTTCCTGCTCCGCAGAATTTTGCAGGAGTGCTTTTGCCTCCTGATACTGTGCAGCTTACTTGGGAACGTCCCCAATACTTTGAGGGTCGTGGCTTTGTAGGATATCGACTTTTCCGTAATGGTCTGCTGATATCCACCATTACCAATGCCAATATCTTGAACTTTAACGATACTTATCTGCCGGATGGTACTCATGAGTATTGGATCTGCTCTCTGTTCAACAACCCCATGATGCTTTCAGAGCCTTCACCTTCTGTCTTTATCACTGTAGATAGTACTTCCAATGAAGATCAGGTAAATGCGGTTGATTTCAGCATGACTGCTATGCCCAATCCCTTCAAAGCGGATACCAGTCTGCGGATGAAGTCTGCTCCAAATTCTGAAATCAAGCTGTCTGTTTACAATATGAAAGGACAGCTGTTAAGAGCGTGGACAGTAAATAGTGACATCAATGGCGAGGCCATACTTAGCTGGGATGCCAAAGATGCCAGAGGAAACCGCGCCGACACTGGAATCTATCTCTACAAGATGGAAAGCGCAGGCAAGAGCACTACCGGTAAACTTATAAAACTGGCTAACTAATAAATAGTAATAAGATTAACAGACTCTGATGCTGATGCGTCGGAGTCTGTTTCTGCTTTTAGCTTAAGGGAAAAAGCCTATCATTTTCATCCTTGCTTCTTTTTTAGGTGGACAATATATGCTATCTGATAAAAATGTCGCTTCAAAGCTAATAGCCAAGCAAATCAGGAGATCATAAAGGATTTTATTATGAAAAGCGATGCGGACAATCCGCTGTCTAAGATACGAAATATCGGCATCATGGCACACATTGATGCCGGAAAGACTACTACTACGGAACGGATACTCTTTTACACTGGATTCTTGCACAAAATGGGTGAGGTCCATGACGGCAATGCCTTCACAGACTGGATGGAACAGGAGCGCGAACGCGGGATTACCATTACTTCTGCCACTGTAAATTGCCCCTGGCGTGAACATCAGATCAATATCATAGACACCCCCGGTCACGTGGATTTCACTGCTGAAGTGGAGCGTTCCCTCAGGGTGCTGGATGGAGCCGTGGGTGTATTTTGCGCTGTGGCTGGAGTGGAACCCCAAACCGAGACTGTATGGCATCAGGCCGATCGATACAAAGTTCCCCGTCTGGCTTATGTAAACAAAATGGACCGCATCGGTGCAGATTATGACAGAGCCATACAGATGATCCATGAGCGCCTTACTACCAAGGCCTGCCCTATCAATATCCCCATCGGCAGAGAAGACGGCTTTGAGGGAGTGATAGACCTCATTTCTATGCAAGCCTGGTACTTTGACCCTCTTACTCATGGCTGTGACGCAAGGCATATCAATATCCCTGATCAGCTCAAAGAAGAGGCGCAAGCCGCCAGAGAGCACCTGCTGGAAACCATTTCAGAATATGACGATCAGCTTATGATGCTTTTCCTCGAAGGTGAAGAAATACCTATAGATCTGATCTGTCAGACTATTCGTAAAGGCACTCTGTGGCACGGATTTATCCCCGTACTCTGTGGCTCTTCACTAAAGAACAAGGGTTTGCAATTGCTCCTGGATGGTATCGTCGATTTTCTGCCTTCTCCGCTGGATTTGGGTGCTACTCATGCCTTTGACCCCCAGACAAACGAAGGGGTTGCCCTGCCTCCAGACCCCAATGCCCCTCTGGTTGGGCTTGCTTTTAAGGTGCAAACCGATAAATATCTGGGACGCTTGATATATGTAAGAGTATATTCCGGAACCCTGAAAAAGGGCAGCAGCCTGGTAAACATGACCAATGGTAAACGCGAAAGAGTGACGAGAATCTTACAAATGATGTCCAATCGAAAGCATGACAAGGATGACCTTCATGCCGGAGATATCGGGGCTATAGTTGGCCCCAAAAGCCTCTTTACCGGCGATACTATTACAGACGGGACCATAGACGTGCTGCTGAACAAGATGAATTTCCCGGATTCAGTGATTTCGATCGCAATCGAACCCAAAACCAAAGCAGATCAGGATAATCTGGGCAATGCTATGGCGCGCTTGCAGGAAGAAGACCCCACCTTCAAAGTGCGGGTGGATAAGGATACCGGGCAAACTTTGATCTCCGGAATGGGAGAGCTGCATCTTGATATCATTGTAGATCGCATCAAACGCGAATTTGGCGTGCATGCTAATGTGGGTAATCCTCAGGTTTCATATAAAGAAAGCATCACAGCCACGGTGGAGCATACTGAAATCTTCCAGCGTGAAATGAACGGCAAGGGAAACTATGCCAAAGTCCGCTTCCGGCTGAGCCCCATTCCGGTCAAGGACTTGACTAAAGACAGCAGAAACACCTTAAATTGCTCCATTAGCGCAGATAAGATTCCCTCGGAATATTGGAAAGCCATCGAGGAAGCGGCTTTGGGCGCATTGGCGGATGGGCCTCTGATCAGTGCAAATGTAGAGCGGGTAGCCATTGAACTGATTGATGGAGATCACAATCCGGTGGATTCCAATGAATTGGCCTTCAAGATCGCCACTTCAATGGCGATAGGCAAAGCCTTGAGTGCTGCCAGGCCCGTGATCATGGAGCCCATCATGCTCCTCACGGTGCAGTCTCCAGATGACTTTGTGGGAGATATCATCTCAGATATCAATGCCAAACGCGGTAAGATTGTGGTGATGCGCAGGCACAATGAATATCTGCAGGAAGTAGTGGCAGATGTGCCTTTATCCGAGCTTTTTGGCTATTCCACCCGCATTCGCTCTCTGTCTCAAGGCAGAGCAATTTACACTTTGGAATTCAAGGAATTTGAGATAGCCCCTGTACAAGTTCAAAATGAAGTTCTTCGGAGGATTCGTGGTTTCGCAGATTAAGCTTGACAAACAGAATAATAATCCTAAGCATGCTCTAAGAAAGAAAAAAGCAAAAGGAGATGACATGAATATCGATTTGAGTTTCAGCGGAAAGATCGCCGCAATGAAAATTGAAGGCATCTTGAATAGCGAAAATGCCCATATTCTACAAACTAAACTTACTGAAGTAATGCAAAGCGATGCCACACTATTAGAGCTTGATCTCTTTGATTGTCGCAATATTTCTTCAACCGGTATAGGCAAAATTCTTTTATTTTACAAAGACTTTATATCCAAAGGTGGTGACATCGAAGTTGTGCGCAGTTCAAACAGCGTGTATGAGCTTTTCTCTATGCTGAAGCTGAACCAACTTTTCACAGTCAATCTGGGATAATATGCCGGACAGGAGAAAGATACTGATAGTAGATGATAGCATCGCTATCGTCAATTCCCTGGAGGCTATTTTAGGCGTTAGCGGCTATCAGGTGGAGACCGCTTACAACGGCAGTGATGCCTTAAGAAAGATTCACCAAAACAACTATGATTTGGTGATCTGTGACATCGAAATGCCCGGCATTTCCGGCCTTGAATTCCTCAGCCGGGTGCGTGAGGATTTTGACGACAATCTGGATGTTATCTTGATGACAGGATATCTGGAGCATGACTATTTTATCGAAGCGATCCGCTTGGGGGCAAGCGACTTTATCCGCAAACCCATCGATACCAAGCAGATGATAAACTCTATCCGCGAATTGCTCTTCCGCAAGCGTAGCCGAGATGATGTCTCGGAGTTTTATTGTCATCTGGATAAAGCCAGCTTCAGCTTTGATATCAGTGCCGAACACTTTTCCAAATTCACCATTTCCAAGATCTTCAGCTCCTACCTGCGTCAATATTTCAAGATCGACCCCATGGTGCTCAATGAACTGCTGATTTGTGTGGATGAGATGGTATATAATGCCTACATCCATGGCACTTTGGAGCTTAGCATCCGGGAAAGAGCTCTGACCCAGGAAGAGCTTCATCTGGTTATAGATGAAAAGCTCCAAGACCCCAAGATAGCAAAGCGCAAGATGCACCTCGTTTTTGAAATCGACAATGAACAGCAGATGATAGAGATCGGTGTGTCTGATGACGGCAATGGCTTTGATTATCCCAGCTGGATCAATACGGTCCAGACAGAGCAGATCCTGGATATTAAAGAACACGGCAGAGGTATTGCCATGTTATACCATCTTAGCGATGAGCTTAGCTTTGATAATGAAGGCAAATCAGTAAAAATCCGCAAAAGCCTGAATATGCCTGTAAGAAATGAAAACAGATGAAATATTCAGGGCTTATCCTGAGGTTTCGCGTGCAGATTTAAACTATCTTCTATGTGAGATATTTTCTTGCAGCCCCGCTGAATTGCCCCAGCATCAAGAGCTGCCTGAAGATCAGTTACCACTGCTACACAGCTGGATCTCCCGGCTGAAACAAGATGAACCGCCACAGTATATTCTCCAAAAAGCCTGGTTTTACGGGCTTGAATTTTATGTGGATGCCCGCGCCCTTATTCCCAGATTCGATACGGAAGTTTTGGTCTCTGCCCTGCTCGAAAAGCTCAGGGGAGATGAGACCGTGCTGGAGATTGGCATAGGCTCGGCTGCGATCTCTATCACCCTGAAAACCCACTTTCCTTTGCTTAAGATTCAGGGCACAGATATCGACCCTCAGGCTTTGGAAGTAGCTGCTATCAATGTAAAGCGTCATCAAACCCAGATTGAGCTCATCCAGGCCGATTTGTTTCCCGAGACTATCCTGAAATACGACCTCATCGTATCCAATCCGCCGTATATCGCAGCAGCGGAATATCAAGCCCTGGAATCCAGGGTGCGAGAGCATGAACCCAAGCTAGCGCTTTTAGCGGAAGATGACGGTCTGGCTGTGTATAAACGCATCATAGCCAAAGCCTCAGATTATCTCAAAGATAGCGGTTTGCTTGCTTTTGAACATGGCAATACGCAGCAGCAAGCTTTGATAGGCTTGACAGAATCTGCCCACTACAAAACTCTGCAAAAAGGGAAAGACCTCGCCCAGCGCGACCGCTTCCTGATCCTGCAAAAACAATAAACAGAGGAAGAAATGGATAAATTTATCATCGAATCCAGCCGCAACCTGAGCGGAGACATCAATGTAAGCGGAGCTAAAAATGCCATTCTGCCAGTGATGGCCGCTTGTCTGCTAGCTCCAGGGAAATCAATTTTACGCAACGTGCCCAATCTCATCGATCTAAAGAGCATGGCGCATCTTTTGCGTGTAATCGGAGCCAGGATAGAATATGGCCCAGGCTATATGAGCATAGACAGCAAGGATGTCTGCTATCCTGAAGCACCTTATGAATTAGTGAGCAAGATGCGCGCTTCGATCTATGTGCTGGGACCGCTTTTGGCGAGACTGGGAAAGGCCAGAGTATCTTTCCCGGGAGGCTGCGCAATCGGTACCAGACCTGTAGATTTGCACCTTAAAGCCATGGAAGCTCTGGGCGCAAAGATCGATATCGACCACGGCTACATCAATGCCCGCGCCGATAGGCTCATAGGCGCCGATATTCACTTTGAAAAATCTTCGGTAGGTGCCACCATAAACACCCTGATGGCAGCGGTCTATGCCAAAGGCAAGAGTCGGCTGTTCAATGCCGCCATGGAACCGGAAGTGGATTCCACCATCGATTTTTTAAACAAAATGGGGGCCAAAATCACCGGCCAGGGCAGCACTACCTTGATGGTCGAAGGCGTGGATGATCTTTTTCCCATTCAAAGCGAGATGATCCCGGACCGCATCGAAGCCGGCACCTTCCTTGTCGCCGGAGCGCTTTCCACCAGTCCCGTAAGAGTTTGTGGCTGCAAACCGGAGCACCTTACCGCCCTCATCGCAAAGCTGCAAGAAGCCGGCTGTGAATTGGAAATCAAAGGCGCTGATATTACGGTAAATCCACCCCGGAAGATCAAACCTTGCAATATCCTTACCCTGCCACATCCCGGATTCCCTACCGATTTACAAGCTCAGTTCACGGTGCTGATGTGCCTGGCAGATGGCAGCAGCCTGGTGGAAGACACGGTTTTCCCAGACCGTTTTATGCACGTGGCCGAGCTCAATCGCTTGCAGGCAGATATCACAATGCAAGGTAACGTGGCTAGCATCAAAGGAGTAGAGCGCTTAAGCGGAGCCGAGGTTATGGCTACAGACCTGCGGGCCAGCGCGGCTTTGGTTCTGGCTGGCATGGTGGCGGAAGGAAGCACAGTGGTTTCCCGCATTTATCATATCGACCGCGGCTATGACAGGATAGAAGAAAAGCTGAATGGTATAGGGGCGAAGATTCGCCGCGAACAAGGTTAAGAGAGCTCAATCTCCCGAAAAGCAGAATGCCATTCCAGCTGATTCGATATCAGCTGCATCAGCATACTACTCTACCTTATAGAATGTCCTATATATAACGTGTAAATAAGAGTGTTATTTCCTATTATTTACACGACATTTCCACGACATCAAATGGGGTAGAGTTAAGTCTCAAAGCTTGAAATAAATCAGGCGAACCAAAAACTCTAAGAAACTAATAACAAAAAACTACTCCGGAGATAGGGAAAACCCATTCATCTTCCGAGGTTTTTAGCATAATTCTATGATCTGCCCGCTGGATGGGTGGATTCTTTTGCTGACCTGAAAAGACTGTGACCGCCTCCACGTGACTCAACTGCTGAGGATAGGAAAAAGAGATTTCCACCCCTCGGGTCAATTCTGTGATAAATACCGAAAACTGGTGTGAGGTAGTAGGATACAGAGTGTTTGTATTGATTTCAAATTCCACTTCCCGGTTTATCAGCTTTTGTAGCTTTGGGTGCGAGCAGAGAATCTCAAGGTAGCCATCTCCGCTCTTGATTTTGGTCTTCAGATCGATGCCGTTTACTTTCACCGCATTGAGCTGGAAATTCTCGGCTTTGAACTGCTTATCAGAATCCAGCAGCCAGCGGTATTCCACATCTGTTCTCAGGATGTATCCCTGCAGGATATCACTGGAGGCGGCACAGGCTATCACAAAATGATCTGCATTCAGCACCTTTTTGTAGCGCAAAGTGGTTTCGGCCCTATAATAGGCGGGGGCATCGGATTTGTCAAAGCGAATCTCGTGCCGGAAGTTCTTTCGATAATGCACATCACGGTCTTTGTTGTAAAAGAAGGTTCTCAAAATCTCGCGGTAGATCAGCTCTCCGATCTCCGGACTATCCAGTCTTTGAGCGAGGGCAGAGGAGATGATCTGGCTGAGCTTGCTATCGCCAAAATCGCTGCTGACAAAGTCTCTGCGGGCCAAAGGGGAGCTGTGCAGGATATGGGCTTTGTCGCGATAGTATCTGCGCGCCCGGCGTCCCACCTGACACAGAAGCTCATAGGCAGAGCCCTGATACAAGGAGGCAATGTGCTCAGCCCTCAGGGCTTCATCGCCTTTGCCCAAAAGCACAACTTCGTCCGAAATCCTGGCCTCGGGGATTTGGCTGATATCCACCGTGATCATATCCATGGAGACGCGGCCGATTACCGGACACATACATCCATTTATCAATACCATAGCCTTATTAGAAAGCAGAAAATCATAGCCGTCAGCATAGCCTACCGGGACGATGCCATAGCGTCCGGAAGTCTTTGCAATCCACTGCCTTTGATAGCCCACCGAATCCCCGGCTTTGAATTCTTTGATCTGGCTCAAGGTGGATTTGAAGGTCATCACCGGCTTTAGTCCCAGCTCTTCATCTGTAGTTTTGACGCCAAAGCTGGAGATGCCCAAACGTACCAGATTGCAAAAGGCAGCATAACCGTGGATGAGCCCTGCGCTATTGGAAAGATGCACAAAGCGGGGGGCGGCCTCAAGGGCCTGGACGAATTCCGCAAAGCGGCTTTCTTGCAGGCGGGAAAAATCACTATCGTTTTCAGCAGAAGCAAAATGGCTGAAGACGCCTTCTATCTCAAGGCCGGGTAGAGCCGACACTTCATCATATAGCGCCATGGCCTCTTCAAAGCAGATTCCGCTGCGATGCATGCCGGTATCCAGATTGAGATGGATTTTGATCGTCTTATTCGCCTTTACGGCAGCTTTGGCAAGGACTGTGGCAAAGTCCAGATCAGCGACTCCCAGGCTGAGATCATAGTGGATGATTTGCTTTATCTCTGTGCTCAGGCTGGGGGAGAGGATGAGGATCGGCGCTTGTATCCCCTGAATGCGCAAGAGCTTGCCTTCTTCCAGATTGGCCACTCCCAGATACGCTGCACCCTGAGCTATAGCGATTTCGGCTATTTCTTTGGCACCGTGTCCGTAAGCATCGGCCTTCACGATCTGCATAAAGCTCTGCCCGGGACGCAGGTATCCTTTCAGAAGCTGCAGGTTGTCCTGGAAAGCAGTCAGGTCGATCTCTACCCAGCTGCGTTCTTCGATAGCAATTTTCATCTAAAAGTATTTAGCAGCCAGATCGGCGAGGGCACTGCGTTCACCCTTATCCAGGGTCATATGTCCCACCATGGCTTCGCCCTTCAGCTTTTCCACCGCCACCGAGAGTCCATTGCTGATGGCATCCAGATAGGGGATATCGATCTGATAAGGATCACCTGTGAGGACTACTTTGGTATTTTCCCCAGCGCGGGTAATAATGGTCTTCATCTCATGCGGGCTGAGGTTTTGGCTTTCATCGATGATGATAAATTGATCCGGCAGAGAGCGTCCGCGGATATAGGTAAGCGGCTCCAGCTCCAGAAAGCCATAGTCCATAAAGTCTTTGAGGCTGGCCTTCCTTTTGTCTTTGGAATCTCTGGCTTTCTTTTCATCACGCAAGGAGAGCAGGATGTCCATATTGTCATAGATCGGCTGCATCCAGGGATTCAGTTTATCGTCTTTGGAGCCGGGCAGATATCCGATGTCTTTGCCCAGAGGAGAGATGGGACGGGAGATCACCAGACGCTTGTATTTCTCTTCATCCATCACCTTGCTGAGCCCGGCAGCCATCGCCAGCAGGGTCTTGCCTGTGCCGGCTTTTCCGGAAAGGCTCACCAGCTTGATATTGTCATCCAGCAGAAGGTCCAGAGCCATAGCCTGTTCAAAATTGCGATCGGTAATATTAAAGACTTCCTGTCCGGTATAATGGGACAGCTTGCATAGTCTGTTTTGCTCTGCATCATAACGTAAGTTGTACATAGCCTCAGTATTGCCTTTGGAGCTTACCCGCACAAACTGATTCGGGTATAGGTAGTCAAAGGGATTGTCAATATAGTCGCTGCTGGAAAGCTTTTGCAAGAGCAGATCATCCAGCTCTTCATGAGACCAGCCGGTATAAAACTCATCAAATTTGACAGTGCCACTCTCAAAATTCTCAGCTTGAATGCCCATGGTATCTGCCTTGATACGCACATTCAGGTCCTTTGAAACCAGAACTACCTGGGTATCCGGATATTTCCGTTGAAAGTAAAGCGCTGTACCGATGATGAGGTTGTCGCTCTTATCCATGAAAATCAGTTCGGAAGCGGCTTTTACTACTTCACGATTTACCGTAACCTGGATCACACCACCTTGATCTGTGGGTACTCCGTCTTGCAATTTACCGTTTTGGCGCAGATCATCAAGATAGCGGCTGACCTGTCTGGCATTGCGGCTTTTTTCATCCAGACCTTTCTTAAACTGGTCTATTTCTTCGATTACTACGATGGGGATTACCACCCGGTTGTCCTCAAAAGCAAAGAGCGCGCGGGGATTGTGAATCAACACATTGGTATCCAGTACAAATATCTTCTTCTCCATTAAGTCTCCATATTATGTTTTCTGTTCTTTGATTTTACCAGATACAGGAAGGTGGAAAAGCCGTCAATGATTTTGTTTCTTAGTGCCTTTGAAGAGGAATTGATTCTAGAAATTTAAACAAAAAAATGGTGCTGAAGGGGGGACTCGAACCCCCATGAGCTAAGCGCTCACTAGTCCCTGAAACTAGCGTGTATACCAATTTCACCACTTCAGCATATGTTGTAGGCACCAATCTCAGAAACGGGGCTTTTCTGTCAAGATAATTGCGTAAGATAAGCAAAATACAGCAAGTCTGAACGCTCTTCTATGTCTGCTAAAAGCATCCTCTATTTGAACTTAAATGATCTTTCGCTATTTGAGAAGTTCTCATTGCCTTCGTTTATGACCTGCAAAATATCGCTTGCACTGTTTTATCCCGGCCTTCACAGCAGAAATGCAGATAAATATAGGGCAGGGAATAGGGGAGAGGCATATTCATAACTATATGTAAATCAGTTTGATGCTTGTAGCCATCAAGGTATTCTGAACTGCCTGGCCTGCTAAAAATGATTGACAGGATTGCGCTGCATTCGAAACTTGATAAATAGAAAATAAAAACACCCTGGAGGAAATATGAACTACCGCGTTCTCGCGATCAATCCTGGCTCTACTTCAACCAAAATTGCAGTGTATGAAGGAGAAAGCCCTCTTTTTGAAAAGACTCTGCGGCATGATCCGGCCGAGCTTGAACCCTTTGCTGGTATTATCGAACAATATGATTTTCGTAAAGCTCTGGTAATGGAAGCTATGCGCGAACATGATATTGATCCCGGCAGCCTGCATGCAGTGGTGGGCAGAGGCGGACTTTTGCGCTCTGTAAAAGGCGGCACGATGAAGATCAGCCCCTCTATGATGCGCGATCTGAAAGATACCGCTTTGTGGGGAAGGATTCATGCCTCAAATCTGGGAGCATTTATAGCCAACGCAATCTCGGAAGAACTGCATATCCCAGGATTTATAGTTGATCCTGTGGTGGTGGATGAATTTGAGGATATCGCCAGAATCTCCGGGATTCCGGAAATCGAGCGAAAGAGTTTGTTCCACGCTTTGAATATACGTTACATAGCCAGATTGATGGCCAAGGCATTGGGCAAAGACATCTCGCAAGTCAATCTCATCGGAGTGCACATGGGTGGCGGCATCTCGGTGGCTGCGATCAAAGATGGCAAAGTAGTGGATGTAAATAACGCTTTATTGGGCATGGGACCCTTCTCTCCGCAAAGAGCCGGAGCCCTGCCCATCGGTGATCTTCTGGATATGGCCTACAGCGGGAAATATACCAAGAAAGAGCTGAATACATATCTTACTAAGACCGCCGGATTGATGGCATATCTGGGCACAGACAGCGGCATCGAAGTGGATAAGCGCATCAAGGAAGGCGACAAAAAAGCCAAATTGATCCTGGAAGCCATGTGCTATCAGGTAGCAAAAGAGATCGGCGCATCCGCATCTGCCCTCAGCGGAAAAGTGGATGGCATCTTCCTCTCAGGCGGTCTGGTTTACAACGATTTTATCGTGAATCAGATTACCGAGCGCTGCTCCTTTATCGCAAAAATTTACCTGTATCCGGGCGAGAAAGAGATGGAAGCCCTGTGTCAGGGTGGAATCCGGGTTCTCAAAGGCATGGAAGAAGCCATGGATTATCCTTATTAACCTGCGAATATTGATGCAAATCAGTTTAAACTCACGGGGGAGCGAAGCGGTGCAGCTAAGCTCCCCTTCGAGAATCAAATGTAGCCGGAGGATGCTATTTCTCCGCTCCAGCCAAAACGGAGCTTTAGGCAAGCTCCCGTACAGATGCGACCTTGTATGCAGTTAAATATTCGAAAAATCCTCTTTATCCTGGCTATTATCCTCAGCTGCAGCACTGCTCTTCTGGCCACAGATTGGACTGTATTGGTCTATATGGCAGCGGACAACGATCTCTCCTCTTATGCTATACAAGATATAATTCAGATGGAGAGGGCAGCTCAGGCAACAGACCTCAAGCTTGTGGTGCAGGTGGATTTGCCAGAGCTGGGCGCAAAGCGTTACTTGATTCAGGAAAATCAATCCTCTGTGATCAGCTCTCCTGCAATACAAAATCTCGGCATCATAGACAGCGGCGATCCCAGGCAGCTCAAAGACTTTATCCGTTGGGGCTTTGGCCGCTATCCCTCCCAGCACAAAATGCTGATTATCTGGTCTCATGCTGATAGCTGGTACAAAAATCCCAAGTATATAGCTCCGGATCAAGGCTCTGGCAATGTGATCGGAGTGGCCAATGGCGAACTATCTGAAGCTCTGAGCGCCGGGCCCAAGCTGGATATATTGCTTTTTGATGCCTGCAGCATGCAGAGTATAGAGATAGTGCACACTTTGAGGCACTATGCCGATATCATAGTAGGGTCGGCGGATCAGGTTCCCGTAAATGGCTTTCCTTACGACACCATAGTGCCTGTATTGGCGGGAGACCCAGAGCTTTTGGCAGAGAAATTGCCCAAACTATATACGGATTCATATATGCCCGGATCCCAGAACAACCCTTCCATGGGCTATTTCATCACCACTTGCTCAGCTGTTAAGACGGATAAAGCAGAAGACTTCTATCAAGCTTTTACAGATTTCTCCAGAGCCCTCAGACCTGTAGCATCAGATCTGGCTGCCATCCGCAAAGAGTTGTTTGAGATGAATAGCGGGTATGCAGACGTAGATTTGCAGCAGTTTTTGACCAGAATCCATCAGGCTGGTTTGGTCGACAGCACCCCTATATCAGACCTGCTCCAAGAGATGATTTTGGCCTCTTCTTACACTTTGCCCTGGCCGGAATTTGACCTTTCCTGCCTGGCTCTCTGGTATCCGGATATTCGCTACAATCTCAATGCGGCCTGGAAAATCTATATGCAGATGGAATTTGGCAAAACCGGCTGGCTGAGCCTGGTAAACCTTGCTTTGGGAGAAGATACCATCCCGCCGGCGAGCCCTGAATTGATCAGACAATTTACCCGTTTTGGCAAGCTCTATCTCCAGCTCAAGGCTCCGATGGATGTTGATTCTTTATACTACCATCTGGATGCTGACAATCTGAGCCTGGACATCTACCCTAAGGCTTATGCAGAAGAATTTGAGCTGTCTTTTGATTTTTCAACCGACGGTAGTTACAGCATCTATGCCATTGATAGATCAGATAATGTATCCTCCCCCTTGACTGGAGATTACAGCTATGAGCCGCCCCAATCTGCCCTGCTGATTTATCCAAACCCCATCAGGGATATCAGGTCTGCCTTTTTGGAATGGTTCTTTGAGCAGAGCAAGGATGAATCCGTGAGCCTGAGACTATATAATATCAAGGGACAAAGGCTGATTGATTATCGGTTTAACGTGCCCAGTCAAAGCCCCGGGATGCTCAAACTGGATTTGGTGCCTGGACTGTCCGGGCTGGCGCAGGGAATCTACCTGTTGGAGCTAAACAGCGGCGGCCGGAAAATGCACAAAAAACTGACTATCTTATACTGATATCATGGACTTGAGCAAGCTGTGGATAAGTTGTGGATAAGTTTTGTGATAGAAAGGAAACAGAATACTATAGCGTTGTATATCAGCGAGATAGAATTTAGTACTTATCCACTTCAGTTTGTGGATAAGTATGTAGATATCTGAAAAATCAAGGAGCTATAGGATGAGCCCAAACTCACGGATTTCAAAACAGAGAATCAGCGATTTGGCCAAGCTGAAACAAAAGAAATACCGGCAGGAGCAGAAACTGGTGATAGTAGAAGGTCAGCGCCTTATCGATCAACTGCTCATATACGGCATAAGACCTGAAGAACTATATTTTGTGAAGCGTCCGCAAATCGATCTGGGCGGGATTAGTAGCTTTGAATTGACTCAATACCAGATGCAGCGTATCTGTGAGAGCGAACATCCAGCGGATTTGGCCGGACTGTTCCGTTTGCCTCAGGCTCGTAAACAAAAGCACAAGCGAGCCCTGTATCTGGACAGAATATCAGACCCAGGAAATCTGGGAACCATATTCCGAACCGCTGCTGCGTTTGGGATAGCGGGCATCCTGCTCTCCGAGGTCTGCTGCGAGATTGCCAGCCCCAAGGTGATCCGCGCTTCTCTGGGAGCAGTATATAAGGTGCCTTTCCACTATGTCAGCCCCCTGGATTTACCCGCTGAGAAGGCCAGACTATTGGCTTTGGACATGAACGGCGCTATCAGCCTTTCCAAACATCAGCCTTCCCAGGAAGACGAAATCTACATCCTGGGTAGTGAAGCCCACGGCATAGATCCAGAATTGCTCAAAATAGCCCATGCCACCTTGAGGATAGAAATGAAAGAGGGGATGGAGTCGTTGAATGTAGCGATGAGTGCAGCGATTCTTTGCTACCACTTAAGCTATGGATGATCTGCCCAAGCTTCCCTTTTGCCACTAACTTGCTTTGGACTTATTTTCAACTCGAGTTGACTCGAAGGCTCGAGTCAGTTCGAATTAAAACCGAGTTAAAAGCAAGCTCGGCGAAAGAGGAGTTTACATGAAAGAAGATTGTTTGGAGTTGAAGCGCCATACGGAGTCTATACATATACTAGCAATTACTTAGGCGCTTTGACTCCAAACAATCTGACTTTCATTCCCGGTGGCGAAAGTAGGCTTTCAATAAAGTTCATAAGGCTGTACAAAGCGAAAGAGACCTCCACAGGGAAGGTCTCTTCGGCGTATTGATTACTTTAATTTTGCTGTCCAAGGACAGTCATAAAATAAGCTTATTGTTTAGGTAAAAACACTTCTGCCATCATGCATCTGGCGCTTCCACCACCCAGGGTTTCAATAGTATTCAGGTCGCTGCTCAGGATATTGGTATGTTTCTGAATGGTTTTCACCTGATCCGGACTGAGGCTGTTTCTTGCCGCATCGCTCATCGCCAGATAGGTTTTATTGTCTTTTCCTGTTACCTGCAACATGTTTCCGGCAAATTGATGCATCTGCTCTTCGCTGATTTCGATGATCTCTTTATTGTCGGCCTTTAGCTCACGTATAACTTTCTCGCGCTCGTTTTTATCATCAATCGCATCCAGACAGATCACACAGAAGGTAGTTCCAAGAGCCATTAAGACATTGGTATGATAGATCACCGCACGTTTATTATCCACGGTTTGATATGATCTGAATATTACCGGGCTATAGTTAAAATCTTTGCAGAATTTGATCAGCAGCTGTTCATCAGCTCTAACTGACAGCGAACAGTATGCTTTGCGGTTTACCCGATCTAAAATCAGGCTACCGGTTCCTTCCAGGAAAAAGCCGTCGTTTTCAGCTTTGGTATAATCTATTCTTTTTGCGATCTTAAAACCTTCTGATTCTACCAATTGTAAAACTTCTTCATTGCGTTCCCGACGTCTGTTTTCCGCAAACATAGGATACAAGGCAATAGTGCCGGATTGGTGAAAGCTTACCCAGTTATTGGGAAAGATCGAATCCGGGGTATCGTGTTCTATTTTGTCTTGATATACCATTACCTTGACGCCTGCCTGGCGAAGTTTGCTAACAAAAGCATCAAATTCGGCTTGCGCTTTAGCGTTTACTTGGGCTTGTTCAATGTCCAGTTCAGCTTGGAAGTAGTTGTTTACCTTGGTCTGTTCGTTCATCCGAAATGCTGCTGGACGAACCATCAGGATTGTATTTGTGATTTGCATATTTATCTCCTTTTGGATTTATTTTATTTTATCGAAGCCATTTTATTTTAAGTCAAGATCTTGGCAAGGGACATTTTGCCTTACGCTCAGTATTATGCCTTGTAAGCTGAGCTTGGCATATCTGCGTACTCCTATCGGTTGCGCTAAGAATCAGCCTCCTTTAGCTCTGCCATGATCCTTCATTTCCCAAGGGTCAAATGGCTGTGCACAAGATTTTCCTTGCCCTATAAGTCGTCATCAATTTTGCTGTATCATGGTTTTGATTTACGAAAATCACGCCTAAGATAGCGTTTCTTAGCACAGCAGATAAGAAATCGTGCAGGGAAAACGCTACTGCCAAGTAATACAAGAAAAGGATAAAGAAATCTTGAATAGAGGGATTATGAAACACTATCTGATCTTACTTTTGCTGCTGCCGATGGTGCTGGCAGCAAAAGTTTATACCCTTGATGAACTTATTGAACATGGTATCGAAAACAGTTACCAGATTCAAAAAGAGGAACTTTCCAATCAGAGCGGGCACAGCTCTTTTAGAAGTGCAAAATGGAATCTTTTGCCAAATGCGAATCTTAGCACCGGGCTTACTCAAGACCTGGACCCAATATCGCCACAAAGCGGACTGAGCAGTTTTGCTGGTTTTGAGATCAGCAAAAATATCAGTCTGAATGATCCGGCCTACTTTAATTATCGCTTTGCAAGGCTGGATAGAAGCCGGGCAGACTTGACTCTGCAAAAGGGCTATAGCACTTATGTTTACCAAGTATTTCAGGCCTATATCAAAGCTCTTTCCGCCACCAAGAAAATGAGCTCGCTCCAGGAAAATATAGCCATTCAAAACAGAGTGTGGGAGCAGAGCAAGGTGATGCTGCGTTTGGGTAAAACGGTTCCTTTTGAAGTGAAACAAAATGAAATTGCAGTGATGAATTCCCAAATCAGCCTTATTCAACTGGAGAATATCATCGAGAATGCGCGGATGCAGCTTTTTGCACTGGTGCAGATGTCAGATTTGGGCTATCCTCTGGCTGAACTGGAAGTAGATACCGAAAAGGATATCCCCAGCTTTAGCACCGAAAATATGCTGGAGCTCAAAATCTTGCAGCGGGAGCTGGAGCGCAATGATATCTTTATGACCCAAAACTTTTTGGAGAATTTCCCCACGGTTTCGCTGGGCTACGGTTTTTCACGTCGTGTAAACGGAGCAGATTTTGATTTTGATAAGTACAGTACAGTGCACAGCCTGAATCTGAACCTCTCCTACTCTCTGTGGAATGTCTTTACAAACCGTGAATCAGGCCTGCGCTATAAAATAAACAAACAAATGGCTCAGCTGAATTTTGATGATAAGGCAGAGCAAAGCAAGCGTGAGTATGACATCGCTCTTAACGAGCTGCAATATCTTTTGCGCCTGGACGAGCTGTACAGTGAGCGCTTGCTGCAGGCTACAGAGCAAATCCGCATTGCTGAAGAACGCTATCGCCTTGGGATGATCCAGCTTTTGGAGCTGGACAGAACCCGCACAAACTATATTGATGCCGATATCGAATACAATGCTAACCGCTATGAAATAATCCAAAAACAAGAAGCTCTAAATTATCTACTTTCTCAGCAAATCTTAGGTAAATGGTAAGTCATGAAAAAATACATCAAATACATCATCATAGCGGCTGTGATTATCATAGCAATTGCCGCATTCAGCAACTATAGAAAAGCCAAATCTGCTCCCAGCTGGCGAGTGGACAGTCCCTCCAGCGGCTCAGTGCGCGAGGTTGTGACCGCCACCGGTTCACTGAATCCTTATGTACTGGTAAACGTGGGCACCGAGGTCAGCGGGAAAATCGAACGCCTTTACAAGGATTTTAATGACACTGTAAAAAAGGGCGAACTTTTGGCAAAACTCGATACAGAGATCTTGATGACTTCTCTGGAGGTTTCGCGCGGAGACTTGGCCAAAGCGACTACCGCCATGCAGGAAGCCAAGCTGGATTATGATCTGTTGGCTGAGCTTGCTGAACAGGAGATGAGCTCTGAATATGAGCTGGCTAAAGCCAGATTCAAATATCAAACAGCCCAACAAAACGTAGCAAATGCCCAGCTCAGTCTGCAACGCGCCGAAAAGAATCTGGCCAATGCGCACATTACCAGTCCCATCAATGGAGTAATAGTATCCCGGGATGTGGATGAAGGGCAGACCGTGGCGGCCAGCTTGAATTCTCCCACCCTTTTTGTGATCGCAAACAATCTTGAAAGAATGCAGATTACCGCCAAAGTAGATGAGGCTGATATAGGCAAAATCAAACTCGGCTTACCGGTGGAATTCAACGTGGATGCTTATCCTCGCGAGAGCTTTTCCGGGACAGTGCAACAAATCAGACTGAATCCTACCACCGAATCCAATGTGGTGACCTACAGCGTGATTATCGATGCTGTGAATCCCGATCGTAAGCTATTGCCAGGCATGACTACAAATGTAACCTTTATCATCAGAGCAAAGCAGGATGTGCTCCGTTTACCGGAAACTGCCACCAGGTTCAGACCCAGCAAGGAAATTTGGGAGCTTTTTGACCTCAAATGGGATGACGAGCTGCTTACTGCAGGACGCAAAGTAATGCAAGAGATGATGACAGGGGGGGCTCCTCCCGAAAGCGGACAGAAAAGACCAGCAAGCCAAAGACCCCAGTCCGGTAGCAGGATGAAAGCAGAAACTGAATCTCGCATCGCAGTGGTATGGATATTGAAAGGCGATGTTCCCAGCCCCGTGGCAGTGCGAACCGGAGTGTCTGACGGTGCCTATGTGGAGCTTTTAGAGGGAATTGCCGAAGATGATGTACTGGTCACTGGTGTGATCTACAACGACCCCAAACAAGCTGCGGCAAATTCCGGCATGCCTATGAGACGATTCTGATGAATGACTATCTGCTCGAAACCAAAGGCCTTTCCAAGACCTATGTGATGGGCGATATTCAGGTGCATGCGCTCAGGCATGTGGATTTGAAGGTGAGACGAGGCAATTTCATCGCCATCATGGGAGCCAGCGGCAGCGGAAAGACCACCTTCATGAATATGCTGGGCTGTCTGGACAAACCCTCAGCCGGAAGCTATGTGCTGGATGGTATTCCCGTGCATGAGATGGAAGACGCAGAGCTTACCACTATCCGCAACCAAAAGATAGGATACGTCTTTCAAAACTTTTATCTTTTGCCCAGGACTACCGCTTTGGAAAATACAGAATTGCCGCTTTTGTATGCACGCAATATCTCTTCGCATCTTCGCCGCGAAAAAGCAATGAAAGCCCTTGAAACAGTAGGCGTAGCGGATAGATCCAAACACTTTCCAAATCAACTTTCGGGAGGGCAGCAACAGCGGGTGGCTATAGCCCGGGCCATAGTAAATGATCCCTCCTTCATCCTTGCGGATGAACCTACTGGCAATCTCGATACCCGCACCAGCATTGGGGTTATGGCAGTGCTTCAGGAATTGCATGCCCAGGGTAAGACCGTGATATTGGTAACCCATGAACACGATATCGCCCAATATGCACATCGGCACATCACTTTTCGCGATGGTAAGATTATCTCAGACAAAGAAAACCCCAATCCCAAAATAGCCAAGGATGATCTACTTACCTTGCCTCGTTTGGAAGATGAAGAGGAGGAATAGTGTCTGTACTTGGAATCCTTAAAATCGCCCTGAAGTCACTAACCAGAAACAAAACCAGGACCTTCCTGACCATGCTGGGCATCATCATCGGCGTAGCTGCTGTAATAACCATGCTTGCCATCGGCCAGGGTGCGAAGACTATAGTGGAGGAGCAAGTAAACTCCATGGGCACAAACGTCATCATGGTGAATTCAAACTTTAGCCGTACCAGCGTGCGCCAGGCCGCTGGCGGGGGAAATCTCCTCAATGTGGAGGACGTGATAGCCATCCGGAATCAGCTGGACGGTGTGCTATATGCTTCACCAATTTACAATAGCTGGGGTCAGCTGAAATATGAGGGGAACAACTGGCGGGGCAGTGTAATGGGCGTGGATGCGGATTATTTCTTTATTCGGGATATGAATGCCGCTACGGGTGATCTCTTCTTTTATTCTGATGTGGAGAATGCCACCAAGGTCTGTGTAATTGGTAAAACCGTGGCAGACAATCTCTTTCAAGACCATGACCCCGTTGGCAAAATCATCCGTATCCGAAACATACCCTTCAAGGTGCAGGGAGTGCTCAGCGCCAAAGGCCAAAGTGTGATGGGGCGAGACCAGGATGATATAGTAATCGCACCATATACCACTGTCTATCAGAGGCTTTTAGGGCGTCATTGGCGGGCGATGAGCATTTTAGTATCTGCCACCAGCCGTGATAATATTCATCTTGTGCAGCAAGATATTATGGATCTTCTTCAGGCCAGACACAGGGGCACTACCAGTGAAGAATTTGTTGTAAGCTCGCAGACAGACCTGGCTGAAACTGCCAGCAGCGTGTCTGATACCATGACCATACTCCTGGCTTCGATAGCGGGAATCTCGCTACTCGTAGGAGGAATCGGGATCATGAATATCATGCTCGTATCAGTTACAGAGCGCATCAAAGAGATTGGCATCCGCATGGCTGTGGGTGCAGGCAAACGTGATGTGCTGCTGCAATTTATCATTGAAGCGGTAGCCATCAGTTTCATAGGGGGACTCTTGGGCATTCTGCTCGGAATAGCCTCCGCAAAAATCCTGGGAGATACCATGGATTGGAACATAGTGGTCACAATGTGGTCTGTAATCCTTTCTGCAGGTTTTTCCATGGCTATCGGGATCTTCTTCGGATGGTATCCGGCCAAGAAAGCTGCTAACTTAAACCTCATCGATGCCTTAAGGTATGAGTGATGCCTAAAGTACCTTGTAATGGGGGATAGCCATAAAAAGTTAATAGTGCAAGATTTGCTTGACATAAACTTGACATTAATAAACATGGCAAAAACAAAATAAACAATGGAGGAACCCAAATGACCTTTAAAGAATTCATGGCCAAGGTCGAAGCGAAGAATCCGGGTGAACCGGAATTCCTTCAGGCAGTCAAAGAAGTAATCGAAACTGTCTGGGACGCTTATGAAAGCAATCCCCGTTTCGTAAAAAACAACATCCTCGAGCGCATCGTAGAGCCGGAGCGCGTAATCATTTTCCGCGTACCCTGGATGGATGACAAGGGCGAAGTTCACGTAAATCGTGGCTACCGTGTTCAGTTCAACAGCGCAATCGGCCCCTACAAAGGCGGAATCCGCTTTCACCCCAGCGTGAACCTTTCAATCCTGAAGTTTTTAGGATTCGAACAAACTTTCAAAAACAGCCTTACTACCTTGCCGATGGGCGGAGGAAAAGGTGGCAGTGATTTTGATGCCCGGGGTCGTTCCGATGCCGAGATCATGCGTTTTTGCCAATCCCTTATGGCTGAACTCTATCGCCATATTGGGCCCAATCTTGACGTTCCTGCCGGTGATATCGGTGTAGGCGCACGTGAAGTCGGTTACCTCTTTGGTATGTATAAGAAGCTGGCCAACGAATTTACCGGTGTACTGACCGGTAAAGGCAGAACCTGGGGTGGCAGCCTGATTCGTCCGGAAGCTACAGGTTTTGGGGTAATCTACTTTGTTCAGGAAATGCTTAAGACCAAGGGTGAGACCCTTAAAGGTAAGAGAGTGGCTCTTTCCGGCTTCGGTAACGTGGCCTGGGGCGCTGCTCAAAAAGTCACTGAGCTTGGTGGAAAAGTTGTCACTATTTCTGGTCCTGACGGTTATATCTACGATGAAGCCGGTCTTGACGCCGAGAAGATCGAATACATGAGAGAGCTGCGTGCTTCCAATAACGATCGTGTGAAAGACTATGCCGATAAATACCCCGGTGCCAAGTTCCATGCGGGCAAACGCCCTTGGGGAGAGAAGGTAGATGTAGCTATTCCTGCCGCTACTCAGAATGAACTTGATCTTGATGATGCTAAAGCATTAATGGCAAATGGCGTACCTTGTGTATGCGAAGCCGCTAATATGCCTTGCACCCCTGAGGCTATGGAAGTCTTTATGAAGGCCAAGATTCTCTTTGCTCCTGGCAAAGCTGCTAACGCCGGTGGTGTGGCAACCTCTGGCCTGGAAATGACTCAAAACTCCATGCGTCTGAGCTGGAGCCGCGAAGAAGTGGACGAGAAACTTCATGGTATTATGAGTAATATCCACGAAGCTTGCGTTGCCGCCGGAACCCAGGCAGATGGCTATATCAACTATGTGAAAGGCGCCAACGTCGCCGGATTCCTGAAAGTTGCAGAAGCCATGTGCGATCAAGGCGTCGTTTAACTAACTGACAATATACCATAATATAAAGGCGGGAGTTCACTCTCGCCTTTTTAGATTTTCATTAGCTTTTCATAATTTAGCTTGACGGATTTTATACTGCTAAAAATAATCTACTTACTACCTTTATTCTGACTTTAGGGGGTTTAATGAATAACTACTTCATGGAGACCCATCACCATGAATGGATTTTGACCAATAAGCTGGGAGCTTATGCGCTGGGGACAGGAAATCTGATCAACCAACGTAAGTATCATGGACTTTTGATCGCGAGTGATAAGAGCTTCAATCGCACCCATCTGGTTGCGGGGATTGAAGAAAAAGTGGAATGGCGCGGAGAAACTATCCATCTGGATAGCAATAACTATAGTAATTGCATATTCCCGGAAGGTTTTCTGCATCTTGTAAAGCCCTGGCTGCGTCCTTATCCCGCTTTCTTGTATTCTGCGCTTCCGCATCAGGATGATATACTCATCCTCAAAGAACTGATGATGGATCTGGATACCAATTCCGTAATGGTCAGATATACGAATCTGGGGCAGCATAAGCTGCATTTTGTGTTTAATCCTAAATATACTTTGTGCCCGCATCATGACATCAATGCCCATGGCAGCCTGGATTTTGCCGAATTTGAGACGGCTATCCAGCAGGAAGCTGATTATACAGCTTTTTCCGCCTTGCGCCAAAGCAATCAAATCGCAGTTTATGGCGCTGTGATGCGTGGTGAAGTATCTGCCAATCGTTACGTATATTACAACGTCTATTACCCCTGGGAAGTGATGAGCGGGTATGCCGGAATCGGGGATCAGATCAGCTTTTTCCAGATTGCTTTTGACCTGGCACCCGGTGAACAAAACACCATAGTGTTTTCCGATGTCCCCATCCAAAGTCCCTTGAAAATGAAATCGAATATCGAAGCCCGCTATGCCGGGCTGCCCAAGGCCATGGACTATCCCAAAGGCCCGGATTCCGATGGCACTTTGCTTTCAAGGCTGGATTACAACGACAATCTCTTGTTTAATAGAAAGCAGTATCTTGAAATCCTGGAATTTGCCCTGATGGACTTTGTGGCAAATGATGATATCGTAGCCGGATACCCCTTTTACGGAGCCTGGGGCAGAGATACCATGGTGGTTTTAAATGCACTTTTGCATAGCGGTAAATACCTTGATCTCATCCAAAAGATACTGAGGAATTACAGCCGTCAGATCGTGGGTGGTTTGATCCCCAATATGTTTGAGGAAACAGGCCGCAAAGCAAATTACGACAGCATAGACGCCACGTTGTGGTACATCATCCTGCTCTGGAAACTGGGTAAAAAGAAGAAAAGCAAAACCTATTGGAAAGAAGTGATACACCTCACTGAAGATATCTTGAAGTCTATCACGAGCCAGGATGAGCATCTTTTTAATATCCGCGAAGATGGCTTGATCGAGCTGGAACCTGCCTTTGCCCACGGCACCTGGATGGATGTGCGCATCGATGGCAAAGCGGTTACTCCCAGATGGGGTGCACCTGTGGAGATCAATGCCCTTTGGTACAACGCCCTGGCCTCTTACCAAGCCATGTGCGAAGCCTATAGCGCCCTGTCATCAAGTGAGTTCAAGATCAACAGAGAATATCTGAGCATAAAATCCAGAGTTAAAGCATCCTTTGCCAAATTCTGGAATGGGGACTACCTGGCAGACCGCCTGGAAGGTGATAAACAGATAGTAGAGATCAGGTCCAATGCCTTGATCGCATTGTCGCTGCCCTGGCCGGTGGTGGATGAATCCATCATGAAGAAGGTCTGGGAGCGCTCTTATAGCGAGCTTTATACCTACTACGGTTTACGTACACTCAGCCCCAAAAATAGCAAATTCCGCAAAAAGTATTACGGCACGCAAAAAGAGCGTGACCTGAGCTATCATAATGGCAGCGTATGGGCCTGGCTGATGGGACCTTTCTGCGGCCTGTATCTGAAGATCTATCGCAATCAGAAATCAGACCAGGAATTAGCAGATGATCTCGGTAAATTCATCGGAGTGCTGAGGAACGGCTTTATGCGGGGGCACAACGCTTCGGTAGCCGAAGTATGGGATGGCGAAAATCCTCATTTCCCAAAAGGCGCACCGGCTCAAGCCTGGAGTGTGGCGGCACTGTATAATATAGAAACCTTTATCGAATCTTTGGGGGTGAAATCATGAAGATTCTGATGTTTACCTGGGAATTTCCCCCGCTCATTTCCGGTGGATTGGGCATGGCCTGCTATGGGATGGTGAAAGCCCTCCTGAATCTGGGAATAAAGATCGATTTGGTACTGCCCACCCGCGAAATGGTATACTTCCCCCTGCGGCAGGTAAGCGATGTAGATACTTTGCCCGTTATATTCTTTGACAAGGCCAAGCAAAGCAAGTATGAAAAGCTCCTCTTTAGCAATGAAGCCCAGAGGATGGAGCATATCGGCATTTCTGAGAGTCCGGAATCCTACTTCCAATTGGCAGACATCAAGCGGTATTCCATTTCCTTGAAAAAGGAGTACTGGCTGTCTGAAAGGGTGAGCGAAGAAGAACGTGATGTATGGCGTGAAATGACTAACCATCTGGTAGGCGATGAAGACCTCATTCACAAAGTACAGGAATTCACCCTGAGAGCGGAAAAGATAGCCAAACTTCTGGAATATGACCTGATTCACGCGCATGACTGGCTCACCTATCCTGCCGGAATGCTGGTGCGCAAGATCAGCAATAAACCGCTGGTAGTGCATATCCATGCCACCGAGTTTGATCGCGCCGGAGGCCCCGGAGACGAACGGGTTCACAAGATCGAGCATGCCGGAATGACTTATGCAGACAAAGTAATAGCCGTATCCAAATACACCGCTCAGATGATTATGAGCCGTTACCGCATCGATACAGCCAAGATCCGCATCGTTCACAATGCCTTTACAGTGCCGGAAGACGCCGTCTTCACCAAAGAAAGAATTTTCCAGGGGCCGGTGATACTCTTTTTGGGACGTATCACCTTGCAAAAAGGCCCGGATTACTTCCTTGAAATGGCACAGAAGGTGCTCGAAACTCATCCTGACGCCAGATTCATCATGGCCGGCACAGGTGATATGAGCAGAAAGCTCCTGCGCAGCTCTGCCTCGCTGAAGCTAAAAAACCGTTTTCTGTTCACAGGGTTTTTGAACCGCAAACAGGTGGAGAGGATACTCAGGGCCTCTGATATCTATGTCTTACCCTCGGTCTCAGAACCTTTTGGCATCAGCCCACTAGAAGCCATGGCCTATGGTATTACCTCCGTGATATCCAAACAGTCCGGAGTGTCCGAAGTGGTAAATCATGCCTTCAAAATAGATTTTTGGGATACAGACCTTTGGGTTCAGACCATCAATCATCTCATCGAAAACCCCGAAAAGAGCCAGAAAATGGGCATCGATGGCATGCATGAAGTGAACCGCATTCAGTGGGATGAAGCTGCTGAGAAAATCCGCCAACTCTATTCTGCCACCCTGGCAGAATATATCCGCAAGCAGAAATAAAACAGGAGATACGCAATGCTGAATATCATATTCTACTTTCAGGTGCACCAGCCCTTCAGGCTCAGACACTACAACGTATTGGATATTGGTCAGGGAACTCCTATATTTGATGACAAACTGAATTGCGAGATAATGAAAAAGGTCTCACAAAAGTGCTATTTGCCCACCAATGCCCTGCTTTTGAAGCTGATCAAGGAGCATGAGGGCCGTTTCAAGGTGGCGTTTTCCATCACCGGCACGGCGATAGAGCAATTCAAGCTTTACAGCCCCGAGACTCTGGATTCGTTCAAAGCCCTGGTGGATACCGGCTGTGTGGAGATATTGGGAGAGACTTATTACCATTCTTTAAGCTTTATGTATGATTCCAATGAGTTTTTGGATCAGGTCCACATGCATCGTGATTTGATGAAGCAGGAATTCTCTTATTCCCCTGAGACCTTCCGCAATACAGAGCTTATCTATCAAGATCGTCTTTCCGATCTTATCTATGAGATTGAAGGCTTTAAGTCCATCCTCACCGAAGGGGTGGACCGCATCCTGCAGTGGCGCTCTCCGCTGTATGCCTACAAGAACTATAACAAACGCATCAATCTCTTATTGAAGTATTATCAATTGGCTGATGACATTGCTTTTCGCTTTTCAAACCGGGATTGGCCGGAGTATCCTCTGACGGTAAACAAATTCGTAAACTGGATAGACAAACTGACCCTGAATGAAAGCAAAGGGCGCAATCAATTCCTCAATCTTTTCATGGATTATGAGACCTTTGGAGAGCACCAATGGGCAGAAAGCGGCATCTTTGACTTTATGCGTCACTTCCCCGCAGAAGTGCTGAAGCATGAGCACTTAGGCTTTGCCCATCCCAAAGAGGCAAGCAGCCTTTCGAACTATCAACAGGAGTCCATGTCCTTTCCCGAAGCGGTTTCCTGGGCAGATGAGGAGCGTGATCTTTCAGCCTGGCTGGAAAATGATATGCAGCACAACGCCATTGAGACCCTGTATGAACTCCTTGAAAAGATCAAGACCAGAGGGGATGAAAAGCTTTTGACCATTGCCCGCTTGCTCAGTACATCGGATCATTTCTATTATATGTGCTCAAAGTACTTTCAGGATGGAGATGTGCACAAATATTTCTCGCCTTATGATTCACCGGATCAGGCTTACATTTATTATATAAACGCTCTGGCAGAGCTGGAAGAAAAACTCTTGAGGTAAAATTATGACTAAAGGCAAAGTTCTAATCCTTGAAGACGATATTGTCCTGGCAGATCAGATTGCTCTGGTGCTGAAGCGCTATTCCTATGAAGTTCTTATCATCGCAAATTCTGATGTTTTCTTTGAAGAACTCAGAGTATTCAATCCCGACGTAATCCTCTTGGATGTATATCTTGTAGGCAGCAAGCTCAATGGCATCCAGGTGCTGAAGCAGCTCAAAGAGAAGATGGACCTGAACTATAAAGTCATCGTCATCTCTGGCGAAGTAACTTCTGCCCAGGCAAAAGAGATACGCAACCTGGGCGCTTATCACTTCATCGAAAAAGGCAGCAATTTCAGCACAAATCAGCTACTTTTGCATATCGATAATGCCATTACTCTGAAACATCAGGAAGAAGAGCATATCGGCCTTCAGATCGAATACATCAATCTCAAAAAGCAATTTACCCGCTCCTTCCCCTTCATAGGAGAAAGCCTTGCCATCAAAAAGGTGAGAGAGCAAATCCATAAACTGGCTGCGGTGAATGAAGACCTTTTTCTGATCGGAGAAACCGGCACCGGCAAGGAAGTAGCTGCACATTACTATTATATCAGCTCCAGCCGCTTTGGCAAGCCGTTCCATACCCTGAATTGTTCCGCACTCACCGAGACTTTGATCGAAAGTGAACTTTTTGGCCATACCAAAGGAAGCTTTACCAATGCCGATCGCAACAAAACCGGATTCTTTGAAGAATGCAGCGACGGGGTGCTCTTTTTGGATGAAGTTACCAATCTCTCTTTGCTTTCCCAATCCAAGATTCTACGTGCTATTGAAAACAAAGAGATTCAGGTGGTAGGCGGCCCTATGAAGAAAGTAAACACCCGCCTTATCTTTGCTTCAAATGCGAAGATGAACGTGCTGTCCAATCCCGATAAGTTCAGGCGCGATCTCTTTTTTAGAATAGAAGGAAACATAGTGGAATTGCCCCCCTTGCGTGAACGTGAGGAAGATATCTTGCTCTTGATGAGCTTTTTCCTTACCAACTTCTGCCACAAATACAATATCAATGATCAGCTTGACCTTACCACTCTCAAGGATGACCTGCTCAGCTATGCCTGGCCCGGCAATATCCGCGAACTCAGAAACTTCTGTAAGTTCATCATGATAAATGAAAAAAGCATTACCAATTCCATTATTCTGAAACACCTCGAGCAGCGCATGACGGATACCGGTAATCCTCAGGAAGTGGATCATTCAAGGTACCTGAAAATCAGCAACCTCAAAGATAGTATGAACGAATACGAAAAAGACTATCTGATCTACCAGCTCCAACGCAATCAATGGCATGTAACCAAAACGGCGAGAAAGATCGGCATAGAACGCACCACCTTATATAAGAAAATCAAACAATTTGGCATCCAGACCCCGGGGATGTAAGGGGATAAAGCATGTTTAAGGACAACCTCGGTCTGCGCTTTTTTGCCCTGTTTCTGGCTATGTTTTTGTGGCTGCAATCTGCCCTGGTGTCAGAGCAGCGCAGTGTAGTATCTTTGCCTATAAATCTGCTTTCTGTGCCCAAAAACATCACTTTAGAAAATTTCCCCAGCAAGGTCCCTTTCGCGGTTCGCGGCAAAGGCCTGGATATTATTCGTTTGATGATGGCCAAGCCCCGGGTGAATGTAGATGCCAGCAAGATCACTCCAAATACAGATGTGATATCTTTGCAGGACTACTCTATAGACCTGCCGGAAAACATCAATGTGAGCTTGCTGGGTCCCGCCGAATCCGACCAGTTAACCATTCAGGCCGATATCTTTCATCAAAAGGTGGTTCCAGTCCAGATTGACTTTGAAAATTCTTATACCGAGAACCGCTTCAGCGAATTGCGCTATAATATCGATCCTGATCGCGTGACTATATTTGGGCATAAAAACAGGATCAAAGGCATCAGTGCCATCCTCACCAAAAAGGTGAATCAAGATGTTTTTGAAAACGGCAAAGCCGAGCTGGAGCTAAATATCCCGGGGGATATCACTACATCTGAGAATAAGGTCTTGCTCAGCATTTCCGGCACCGAGCTGGCTACCCGTGTATTTCCCAATATCGCCCTGCCTGCCGGATATCTGCCTTCTCGCGTAGCGGTAAGATTGGAAGCCCCGGCTGCTGCTTTGGACCTGATCAGTCCAAATCAAATCACAGCCCGGGTGAGCGCACAGCCAGATGAAAATGGGCTATATACGGTGGAGCTCACTCTGCCCGAAGGCACTCAGGCCATAGCCATTACGCCCAGCAAGGTTCGCGCTCGCAGATGAGTCTGATTCTGGCCTTTGAGTCATCTTGTGATGATACCTCTGTTGCGATCTTAAACACAGACTATGAAGTCCTGGTAAATCTGATTTCCAGCCAACCGGAACATCTGGATTTTGGCGGAGTATTGCCCGAGCTCGCTTCCCGCCTGCACATGAAAAACATCATGCACCTTACCGAGCTTGCCCTAAAGAAAGCGAGTATCACTCTTAGCGAGATAGATGCCATCGCCGTATCTATAAATCCGGGACTGATCGGCTCCCTCATCGTGGGTCTGGCCTTTGCCAAATCCCTGGCCTGGAGCCTGAGTAAGCCCCTGATTACCGTGAATCATCTCCTTAGTCACGTCTTTGCAAATTATATAGATCATCCGGATTTAAGCCCGCCTTTTCTGGCTCTGGTGGTTTCCGGCGGGCACACGGAACTTGTAAGCTTTCACAGCGATACCGAATTTGAGATCGTGGGCAAGACCCTGGATGACGCTGCGGGTGAAACCTTTGACAAAGCCGCCAAACTCCTGGGACTGGGCTTTCCCGGCGGCCCGATTATCGATTCCCTGGCACGTGGGGGAGATGCCGATCACGTGAATCTGCCCAATCCTCTGCCCCAAAAGGATAATTACAATTTTAGCTATAGTGGCCTTAAAACAGCGATCCGGACCTATATCATGAACCAAAGCCAGCAGTATCTGCAAGAACACCAATCCGATATCGCCGCCAGCATCCAGGCAGCCATCATCCGCCCCCTCATCTCAAAATCTATCCGCAAAGCACGAGCGCTCCAGCATACAAAGATCCTCATTGCCGGAGGAGTGGCAGCCAATACCGCCCTGCGCATTCAGATGCAAGAGCAAGCCGCCAGATACAATATCAAGGTCTATTTCCCCTCGCTCAAACTCTGTATGGACAACGCCGCCATGGTCGCCGCAGCCGCTATCCCCAAGTTCAAAGCCGGCCTTTTTGCCGATCTCGATGTGAATGCCAATTCTATAAAGGGGACGAGACTGCTGTAGCTCTTTTCAGGAAAACCAAAACTAAAGATATCATCATCAATAATGTCCCAAGTGATTTATCCATAGCTGTAGCTGAAGTTAAAATAGAAATGGAGCGGGCAACGGGACTCGAACCCGCGACCCTCAGCTTGGGAAGCTAATGCTCTACCAACTGAGCTATGCCCGCTCACTGCGAACAAGGTCTGAATATCCTGCCTAAGTGTCAAGAGTTTTCACAAGTCAAATTATGCATCCCCATTATTTTTTTCTTGAGATTACGTAAAGTGAACGAAGCTAATGGGCACACGGATTCAGCGGATTCAACGGATCAACACGGATACTTGCATTGATTTGTACTTACTGTTGGTATTTTTGTTCCAGTTTCAACTCCCATTTATTATTGCCATCTACGATGGCCCCCCATTTTATCGTATTGTTATGTGGAATGAAACCCTTTTAAGTATCCACCCCTCCGAGTCCAGGGTTTCAATATCCATTCTCCACTCTCTGGCCTCTAAGGTTATAGATGGCGTGTCACCCTTACAAGTATCCATCATAAGAAAAAACACCAATATTCATCGTTTCTTCCTCTTTCCAGACAGTCTATCACCCATTGAACTACCCTTAATCAAGCGTTAATAGTTAAGGCTTGATTAAGGGTAGATAAAGAACTGCTTGACGGTCTGACGGGAGGGAGAAATATGGGAAAAAACAGGAGGAAATGATGAAAGCACATGTAAAAGCAGGAATTAAGGGCTTTTCCGGTAAGCTGGACGGAGCCATATACTACTATCACCCCAGGTTAAAGCGGACTTTGATGCGGCGCGCTCCGAAGATGCCGATCCAGCCGCAAAATCTTGCATACCGAAATATCTCCCGCCAGATTAAGGCGATCAACCCCAGTGAGGCCTATAGAAATGACTTTCGCATGTATTTGAACTCTCTCATGGATAGAGACGATAGTGTGCGTCTGCCGTCCTGGTATAGCCTGTATATCAAGATGCTGTGGGCGATGCAGGCTAAGTATCCACAGCAGGTGAACCTGAAAACCATCACCAAAGAGCAGATAGTAGTGCAAAACCTGCCCTGCCGCTCGGTAAAAGCTGCGGTTTAAGATGGGCTGTTGCCGCAGATTCCGGGATATCAGTATTTGGATAGAGAGATTTGAGAATCTATGATAATGATGGCTCGATTACTGCAAAAGTTTAGGCTATTGAGCCATAAAGGGAAATTATAGATTGACAATAAGTAAGGGTTCTGTGAAGTAAGAAATCAAGTGTATATAAACATGCTAAAAAAGGAATATATGATGGATGATGTTAATGATAAGTGGGAAAAGTTTCTCAACCCAGATGAGATTAAACCATATCTACTGTTTTGCTCACTCTTTTTGACAAGCTACGAAATATTGAAAGGAATAATTATCGACAGGCCTATTGTTTTCTTTTCTGATTGGTCTGACCTTCCAGACCCAATAAAAGTCTCAGATTATGAGGAGAATGTTCTATCATTGGATGAGAAACAAAGACCCCTGCAAGCATCAATCAATTGGCACCAACAAAACAATATAATTGATGCAGATGATATCCAGATTTTTAACAGAATAACTAAATACCGAAATACAATAGCTCATAGACTTCTAAAGCATTGCGTAGATAATCCCATTGATGATATTGGGCATATATTCAATGACATCGTTAATCTCATATACAAGATCGAAAAATGGTGGATAATCAACTACGAATTAGAGATTAATCCAATTGAGAATGTTGAAGAGATTGACTATGATAAAATCTTACCGGGAGCGATTATAACTATCCAGATTTTGGTTGATATTGCCCTGGGAGAGAAAGAGGAATCAGAGCATTACTATAAAAAATATATCGAAACTTTTAAGAAAAATAAAAAATAAGTATCTATATAATGAGCTTATGAAGCCCAATGATACCAAAATGACATACAAATGACAATCATTAAATAGTTTTGATGTTAAATTATTCAAAAGAAGGAGAACAGCAATGGATTTCAATTGGTTTTTTTCTGCTTTGGCACAAAGCGGTGCGGCATTAATTGGTATAATTGGTGCCTTTCTAATTTCTAGAGTCCTTAGCGAGAATGATACAAGCAGTAGAATTCTATATGAGTTCAGGGATATAGCTTTTCAAAGAACGAATGCCCTACAGAACCTCAAAACCATCAAAATAGATTGGTATAATCATTTTACTATTCTTCAAAGCCAAGAATTCTGGGATAGCCTGATTCAACTTGAAAGTGAAAGCAATTATGATCCTGATACAATTGCTGAATTGTGCTTAGATGCAGTATATAACTTGTATTTTAGCCCAGAAAATATGCGTCTTGCCCTACGGCTTGCCAGAAGAAACATTAATGAGAATGAGTATGAGTTTTGTGGCCGCAACTCTCCGATTAATGATGTTCCTTTCAGTGAACTTGAAAATACCCGCTTAAGAATCGAAAATCTCCGGCATGAATGTAATGTCCTAAGGCATAAATATGGATTGATAAAAAACGATATAAACGGAGCTATGAAAAAGCTCAGCACAATTAAAGGAATTATCCTTTTGCTGCTTTTCGGATCGATACTTTCAGTTTGTTTTCCATTATTGCTACTACCAATGGTCAATTCAGAATCATTTATAAAATATGCGATATCATACAATTCAATTGCCATAAGAGGCTTCTTTGTTGGCTTACTATTCTTGTTTATTGCAGTCCTGTGCATTATTCTAAAGTTTTCTTTGTCTCATATTGAGAAGAGCTATAAGAAAATTCTAAGTAAAATAGAGAAAAGGCATCTTACCATAGAAGGTTACAGTAAGTATTTCGGTTCATAAATATCTATATCTGCAATCTGCCTTAAAAGACTTTAGCTGACGGTTTTAACCGTCATTCAGAGGGCTCATACCCGCGACAAGACTTTTCCCCCGCCTTTAAAGGCGGGGGAATCCGAAGCTGCATTTCTTTTCCCCTGATCAACCATGATTTTGTAGCAACAATAACGGCTTCGGGTCTAATAACCTTCTCAACTATCTCAGGCTTCTAAACAAAACTCCACTGAATGGAAGATGGATTTAGGTCATAAACTACCGGCCGGTGTTTATTTTATCAGATGCAAGGTAGTGGATGGCAATAAGGAGAGAACAATAAACCAAAAAATAATGATATACTAAATTCATTGAGGAAAACATGAAAACTATTATTTTAGCCCTTCTGATGCTCTGTAAAAGCGCTTTGGACTTCAGGCGGCCTTGGGGTGGATGCGGTTTTGGTCACCGAGATTTATCGCCAGTTTTCGGCATCGATAGTGAGGGGAGATTCTTAGTTTTTCGCCATTGATAATGAGGGGAGATTATTTGAAGTCCAAACGCCTAAGTAATCGATAGTAAATGTGTAACGCTGTAAGGCGTTTGAGCTTAACTGAAAACCTACTTTCGCCACCGGGAATGAAAGTCAGATTCTTTGAAGTCAAAGCGCCTAAGTAATTGCTAGTATATGTATAGACTCCGTATGGCGCTTCAACTCCAAACAATCTTCTTTCATGTAAACTCCAAAAAATCAGCTTTCATGTTAAAAATTATTCAGGAAAGGTCAAAAATAGAGCGTGTCAAAAACACGCTCTATTTACATAGGGATATTATTGGATTTATGCCAGGCCGGGGATCATGCCTCCAATGAGGAAGCAGGCTGCAAAGGCGACGATAGCATAAAGCTCCGGGAATACGCCCAGAATCAGGGTGTTTGCGAAGACGTCGTTTCCGGCGCCGATGCTTTCGATACCATTTGCTACCACCCGGGATTGGTGGTATGCAGAAAAGAGTCCCACTATTCCCATGATGAGGCCAGCGCCAAGGATGGCGCTTGCCTGCAGCATATTGATTCCAGGAACGATATGGTCTTTTAGGATAAAGAATGCTCCAAATCCATAAAGCCCCTGAGTACCGGGCAATGCGGACAGGATCATACAATTCGGGAAGATATCATCCCGCTTTTTCATGGCTCCCACGCTGGCGCTGCCACCGATTACAGTTCCGATGGCGCTGCCGATTCCGGCCAGTGCTACCATCAAAAATATACCGATCCAGGCTAAGAAAAATGCCAAATTTCCGCCCGCCATGGCAGTGCTTTGTGCTACTTGATTTAGGGTGTTCGGGTCCATTAAACCTCCTGTGTTTTACCTTTAGATTTTGAAAATGGTTTATATTCCATGCCGGGTCCTTCGAACGCGGCGTTTTTGTAAAATTCAACAAATGTAAGGCGCAAAGGATGCACAAAACCGGAAAGTGCGCCCAGGCCAAGATTGAGTCCGTGTCCCAGGATCATGAAGACAAGGAAGATCACAGGCCCCACTATCGGCGTGGATGACAATTGGGCTCCGATGCTATTGACGACAAAGCCCAGAATCGCACTGGATACGCCCAAAGCGAACAGACGGATATAACTCAAGATATCGCCAAAGAATCCTGTAACGACGTTGTACAGCAGCCAGAGGCCTCCTGCGATGTTGATCAAAGGGTTCTTTCCCGGCTGGTTAAAGAGCAGGATCAGTCCCAGACCGCCCCACAGCGGATACTTCAGGTAGGGCTGCACCGCGGATATATCTGTCCCCAGTTGCTGAGCGCCCAAGACCGAGAGGGTGGCTATAAAAAGGAAGGTGCCAAATTCACTGAGTCCGTGCATAAAGCCGGACTGGTGAATCTTTTTGACTATTGCTATGCCGATGCCAAAGAGGATCTGAATCACACCCAAAAGCAGGGCAAAATTGAAGATTTGGTCGTTGTTCTGGATTAGAAACTTTTCGCCTATCACAGGTAGCTGCTTCAGATCATAACCCAAAAGGGAACCTACCACCAAGCCCATGATGATGCTGGACGCTCCAAAGAGGATGACCAGATTCATCATAGCTTTCATGCTTTCTTTTTTGGATTTCCATTTGAGGAATACCGCCAAAGCAATGATGACTATGCCATAGGCAATATCCGCATTGCAGAAGCCAAAGAAAAGCATGAAGAAGGGAGCAAAAAAGGGAGTGAGGTCAAATTCGTTGTACTTTGGCAACATATACATCTTGCTGATGGGCTCGAAGATGCGGGAAAACCAGCTATTCTTGAGCCGGATGGGAGGATTCTCCTCTACTTTGGCAGCAGACGAGAAGTAGATCAAGTCTTCTTGTTTGATAAAATCGATCAGGCCTTCTTCTTTGCCGATGGGAATCCAGCCGCTGATGATCCGCAGATGGTCTTCAGCTTCTTTCACAGCTTGCAGGCTGGCATCTTCAAAATCATACTCTGTAGTGATTCTGCTTACTTCGGTGATAAAGGCCTGTGAGGCGACAGTAGTGATCGAAGTAAAATACTCATCTATAGCCTCGATTCTGGTTTCGGTTTCAGCATATTTTTGCTTCAGCTCTTGCAAGGTTTGCTGGTGGAAAGAGAATCTATCGGCTTCCAGAGCGGGACTTTCTCCCTGATAGAAGGCTACGAAATAGAGTATGCCGCTGCGCTCACCGATGATTCTGACGGTGTGCTCTTCTTCCCATTCCGGCTGAAAGTGGTTTTTCATGCAGTGATAAAATTCTACGCCTACGTCATTTTCGCGCAGTTTTTCTATAAGTTCATAATCAAAATCTCCCCAGGGCTGCAGATCGCGGATTTGCTTGTTCAGGATTTCCAGCTTGCGCTCCAGATCATCTTTCTCCTGGCGGGCTTTATTGATCTGGTTTAAGAGAGCTTTGGTGGGCAGATTGGTGCTGCTTTTGCTCTCAGAAGGCTCTATCCTGCCCAGGAATTTCAGAGCTTCGGTATATTCGCGCAGCAAATCTTGATTGCTGACCAAGACGTCGGTCTTTTCATTCGTAGAGCGGATAATATGGAGCAGCCCCAGCTCTTGTAATTTGGCCAGGAATGCTTCGTATTCCAAATGGTAGAGCACGAATGTGTATTTCTTCATTTTCTCAATCATTGCAGCTCCTCCGTGCGGTTTTTCAGGATTTTTTGAGCAGCTTTGCTGAGGTTTTCTTCATCTTCCAGATAGCGCTTTATCTTCATAATCGCATCTTCAAAAGCAGGTATCTGCACCTTCTCGTAAAGATTCACTTTCTGGGTGGTCTTCTTGCGCACGTGTTCCAGAATGTGCATCTTACGCAGAAAGAACTCCCGTTCGATCTGCAGGTGCGACAGCTCTTTGAGCAGGACTATTCCATCCAAATACCAGCTTGGCTTTGTAAAGAGATTGAAGGGTGCGATCTCATAATCGATGTCTTCCAGAACCGGAGTTTTTACCCCGGCGATCTTTTGAGTTTTGATCGAGACTTCTTTGATGGAGATCAAATCCGGATCAAATTCACTCCAGAGCTTCATAAAGACATCCAGCTCTTTGGTGCGCTCTATGACCTGTTGATCCAGCTCAGCGGCTTTGTTGCGGGCTTTTTTTACTTCCACCCGCAAGGCTGCTTCTTTGTTTTTTAGCGTAGGCAAAGCTTTTTCACGCACTCCCAATTGCTTGATTAGCTGCAATTGCGAGATTTTGTTGTATTGAAACTTCAGACTCATGCCTTTTTCCAGTAGATTTTCATGAATTCATCTTTGATGGCGATTTCTTCCCGCTTAAAGTAGCGTTGGAAGAGCTCCCAGGTAATGTCCAGCATCTTGTCTATATCGATATTGACGTCTATAGCCAGGATTTTGTCCGAATACTCTTTGGCAAAATCCAGCACTCTCTCATCGTAGTCTGAAAGGTCAAAACCGTTTTCCATCTTGGTCTTGGCATTGGCGGCATCCGCATACAGACGGATGGCGGTGTTCATCACCTGAGGATGGTCTTCACGGGTCTTGATGCCGATCACCAATTGTTTCAAGCGGGAAAGGGAACGGAAGGGGTCCACAATGGTCTTGGAGATATCCGTATCACGCTTCAGGAAAAGCTGACCCTCTGTGATGTAACCGGTATTATCCGGGATAGCATGCGTAATATCACCACCGGACAGGGTGGTCACGGCGATGATGGTGATAGAGCCGCCTTCCGGAAATTGCACTGCTTTTTCATATAGCTTGGCCAGGTCCGAATACAAAGAGCCCGGCATGGAGTCTTTGGAAGGAATCTGATCCATACGGTTTGACACTATACTCAAGGCATCGCAATAAAGAGTCATATCGGTAAGTAGCACCAGCACTTTTTCATTGTGTTCAGAAGCGAAATATTCGGCAGCGGTCAGCGCCATATTCGGCACCAAAAGGCGCTCCACGGTGGGGTTCTCTGTAGTATTTACAAAAGAAATAATGCGATCTATCACCCCGGCGTTTTCGAAAGAATGTTTATAAAAAAGATAGTCATCATTGGAAAGTCCCATGCCTCCCAAGATGATCCTGTCACTCTGAGCGCGCAAAGCCACCATGGTCATTACTTCATTATAGGGTTGATCCGGATCTGCGAAGAAGGGGATCTTTTGACCCGTAACCAGGGTGTTGTTCAGATCGATACCGGCGATGCCGGTTGAGATCAGCTCAGAGGGCTGTTTGCGCCGCACAGGATTTACGGAAGGACCACCGATTTCCACTTCAGTTCCTTCTACGTCCGGGCCTCCATCGATGGGATCACCATAGGCGTTGAAAAAGCGGCCGGCCAAGTCTGGCCCAACCTTGAGAGTAGGAGCCTTGCCCAAAAAGACAATTTCTGCATCGGTTCCGATACCTTCAGTGCCTGCAAAAATCTGCAGAGTAACGTTATCATCCACTATCTTTACCACTTGAGCCAGGCGTCCGGCCACGGTGGCGAGTTCTTCATTTCCCACGCCGGAAGCGCGCACAGAGCAAGTGGCTTTGGTGATCTGGTTTAGCTTAGTGTATATCTTTTGAAATGCTTGTGTAGCCATTATTTAGCACTCCTTTCTTCAACTTCTTTGAGAAGTCCCTTTTCGTATTGCTTAAACTCCTCTGTGTCTATCTCAACGTAGTTCATCTGTTTGCAGATGTTTATCAGTCTCATGAAGTAAGGCATTATTTCCTCAAAGGTCTCAAATACAAAGGTTTTGCCGCAGATATCCAGGATCAGCTCAAGCATGTATTCCTGTCTTTGCATGGGCGTGGATTGATCGACGTCATCAAAGCCATCTTGTTGCAGGATAACCCTATCCACCAGCTCACTTTTCCAATATTTGTCATGATACAAGAGCGGTACGCCGTCATCTCCCAGGATGTTGATCTGCTCCTGCGCTTCGCGGCCTCTTCGCAAGATATCCTTGGTGAGGATCACGTCGTTGACCCAATTGGGATTGACGTTTTCATTCAGATAATCTATGACCTCAGGATATTCCAGATATTTGCTGTATGAATCTATAGGGTCCACTGCGGGGTAGCGTTTGCTGTCTGCTCTGGCCTGAGATAGGGCGTAAAAACAGCGGGCAGCTTTCTTGGTGGATTCGGTAACCGGTTCTTTGAGGTTTCCTCCGGCGGGGGATACGGTTCCTATGAAAGTAATGGATCCGGTTTCGCCACTTTTCAGATATACGAAGCCGGCTCTGGCATAGAAGCTGGATATGATGGCTGGTAAATCCATGGGGAAGGCATCAGGGCCGGGAAGCTCTTCCATGCGGTTGCTCATCTCACGCAAGGCCTGAGCCCAGCGCGAAGTGGAATCTGCCAGCAGCAGCACTTTGAGACCCATATTGCGGTAGTATTCTGCAATGGTCATGGCTGTGTAAACCGAAGCTTCCCGCGCGGCCACAGGCATATTTGAGGTATTACAGATGATGATGGTTCTTTCCATCAGCTTACGTCCGGTTCTGGGGTCATCCAATTTGGGAAATTCTACAAACATTTCCACCACTTCGTTTGCCCTTTCTCCGCAGGCAGCCATGATGATCATATCTGCATCAGCGTTTTTGGAGATGGAGTGTTGCAAGACCGTCTTTCCAGCGCCAAAAGGTCCGGGGATAAAGCCGGTGCCGCCTTCGACCATGGGGTTCAGGGTATCGAGAGTGCGAACTCCGGTTTCCAAAAGCCGGAAAGGACGGGGCTTTTCTGTATAAGCTTTTATCGGGATTTTTACAGGCCAGTACTGGATCATATTGAGCTCGATATCCTTGCCTTCCTTATCTGTAATCACGGCAATGGTATCTGTGATCTTATAGGTGCCTTTTTCAACTATACTCTTTACCGTGTATTCATCAGTAAGGCCAAAGGGGACCATGATTTTATGAGAAATCCAGCTTTCGGGCACATTACCCAGCCAGTCTCCTGCAGAAACCTTGTCATTGGCTTTGGCAGACGGGGTGAATTCCCAGGAGCTGTCTTCATCCAGAGGGTCTGTATATTCACCGCGGGTCAAAAAGACACCCTTCATTTTGTTCAGATCATTTTGCAGGCCGTCATAATTCTTGGCAAGCATACCTGGTCCCAGTTTTACTTCCAACATCTTTTCGGTAAATTCTACTGTATTGCCTGGTCTCAGTCCGCGGGTGCTTTCAAACACCTGCGTATATGCGATACTTCCAAGCACTTTGATGACTTCTGCCATCAATCTTTCTCCGCCCAAATCAATGTAGCAGATCTCGTTTTGGGATACAGGCCCCGAAACCTCTACTTGAACCAGGTTTTCGATAATCGCTTTTACTACACCTTTGGTCATCGTTTTACCTTCTATTTATGCTTTATTCTTATATTAAAATCTTCTGGAAATTCAAAGCTGTTTTCCAGTTTGTTCAGGGTGTCGTGAAACACTTCTTTACCCAGCTTTATATCCGCTATCAGCCAGCGGTTTATGATGCGCAGCTTGCTATAGTAGCCCAGGATGCGATCTATATTGAAGTATTCAAAGAAATTCTGTTCATCGATCCATTTATTGCGCAGCAGGTCATAGCCGCGCTCCCTGTACAGGATGTTATTCTGCTCCCAGATGCGCATGATTTCGTTAAACAGCGGATGATCCTTGCCCAGTCCAAAATCTGCGGCATGGCTTTTGCTGAGATTGGTTACCGTATCATCCTCGCCGATCAGGTATGAGGCAAATTCCATCTTGTGATTTCGACCATTGATGGCGGTGAGGATGTTCTTGATATTGCGCTGTAGCTCAAACCACTGGACTATAAACTTATTTTTGGCCTCTTTGGCAAAGTCAAAAAGGTGGGAAAGCAGCTGGTGCTCCAAAGCAAATGGATGCGGGAGCTCTTCCTGGGTCATGGCATCCAGGGTGATCCGGGCAATAAAGCCAGGCAGGTAAGCGTATTCCGGCGGGGTATCCAAACGGGGATTATCCGCTTTATGCCGCAAAAAATCAAGATACTCCTCCCAATACTCTGGACTGTTCAGTCCTTCCGGGCTGGGCTGTTTATCGCTATTTTTGTATAGCGACAGGAGCAGATTGGCTATTTCATCGGGCAGATGCAGGAGCTTTAAGAGATTATAGTCCTGCTTGCTAAGCTGCTGTATAGCCTCTTGCCGGAAAAGCTCCGGTGTAATGGCCAGCTTGCTGTCATCCAGCGAGATAGAAGGCAAGCCGGCGATAAAGTAATAATACTGCCTGGCCATGATCAGCTATCAAAGAGGATCTTGGCAGTGCGGGGACGCAAATAGTTTTTGAAGAGTGCGGCAAAATCCTCATCGGTAAAGCTGAGTTTATAGCTGCCGTCGATAGGGGAGATGGTGAATCCGGCATTGATCTGGGGGCTGAATTCAATCTTGAGTTTGCCATCAAAGCTGGATTTCAAAGAGCCGAGGAAGGCTTCATCGAGTTTCTTTTGCAGATTTTCTGAGATAACAATGCCGGCGTCGCCATGTTTCCAGCCTGCCAGAGCATCTTTGATCAGACTTTTGACGAAGTCTGCATCCTGAAAGCTCGCTTTGCTGGCCTGATCTACATTCACATTGAGAATGAGATCGGTGATCTTTTGTTTCAAGGCTGTCATGCTGTGATTGCCGGCCATTCTGAGGTCACCCTCGGTGTTTTTCTTGAGTTCCCGGGCTTTCTTTTCGGCCTCTGCTAACTGCTGTTCAGCTTTGGCTTTGGCATCTTCAATCATGGTTTTGGCATCTGCTTTAGCTTTGTTCAAAATCTTTTCTGCTTCGGTATTGGCTTTGGCAACACCTTCTTCGTACACTTTTGCCAAAAGGTCTTGCAGCTGATCGCTCATACTTAACTCCAATGTTTTCTACTTTGTGTCAAATTATGAATCATCCCTTTTTCTGTCAACCAGTTTATCAGTCGGCATTCCCCCATTTTTCGAAAGTCTGATCATGGACTGGTCGGTATTTGCTATCTGAAATGCCGTCCCTACAGGACTCAAGGCATTGTGCAGATCTAGGTTTGCTATCTGAAATGGCGTCCCTACAGGACTCTTAGTTATTGTGTAGCTATAGCTTGCTATCTGAAATATCGTCCCTACAGGACTCAAACCTTTGTGGTTGTGTGTTTTCTATCTGAAATATCGTCCCTACAGGACTCAAGGCATTGTGCAGATCTAGGTTTGCTATCTGAAATGGCGTCCCTACAGGACTCTTAGTTATTGTGTGGCTATAGCTTGCTATCTGAAATATCGTCCCTACAGGACTCAAACCTTTGTGGTTGTGTGTTTTCTATCTGAAATGCCGTCCCTACAGGACTCAAGGCATTGTGCAGATCTAGGTTTTCTATCTGAAATGGCGTCCCTACAGGACTCTTAGTTATTGTGTAGCTATAGCTTGCTATCTGAAATATCGTCCCTACAGGACTCAAACCTTTGTGGTTGTGTGTTTTCTATCTGAAATATCGTCCCTACAGGACTCAAGGCATTGTGCAGATCTAGGTTTGCTATCTGAAATGGCGTCCCTACAGGACTCTTAGTTATTGTGTGGCTATAGCTTGCTATCTGAAATATCGTCCCTACAGGACTCTTAGTTATTGTGTAGCTATAGCTTACTATCTGAAATTCCGTTCAACAATGGGACTCGGATCAGAAGCATATTCAGCCGGAATCAAGAATCTTGAGTGCTTAAGATAAAAACTGAAATATATGAACATGGATGCAAGCTAAGATAAAGCCAATGAATTTATTATCAAAATAATGGCTCAATATTTTGGGGGAATGCCAGGTTTAACAGGGCAAGCTCGTTTATGCTGTGATTCTTACTTTTTCAGATGTTCATGCAGAAAGTCGTGGTATTCCTTATTATTAAAGACCAATTTATCGTGGCTTGCTTTATGCGCTCTGCCAGCAGCATCGATGAAGAGCACTGTATCTACATAGCGCAGGGTAGAAAGTCGATGTGAGATTACGATAGCGGCAGTATTCGGGTAATCTCGATTTATGTCATGCCAGAGCTTTTCCTCGTTTTCAGCATCCAGGGAGGCTGTGATATCATCCAGGATCAGGAGTTTCGGGCGCTTGATCAGAGCTCGGGCAATGGTGATGCGCTGTTTCTGTCCGCCGGATACTCCCAGTCCTCTTTGGCCCACGGTGGTTTGATCTTGCAAGGGGAAGGCTGCGATCTCATCTTTCAGTTGAGAAGCATTCAAGGCGATACGGTATTCATCCTCTGAAGCCTGGTCATTGGCCAGCATGATGTTATCTTTGATGCTGCCGCTAAACAGGGAAGGATCCTGCGGGACGTAAGCCACCATCTGCCGCAGGCTTTTGATATTGATATCTTCCAGGTCTTTTGAGCTGATGGTGATGCTGCCGCTATCTGGCTTGATCAAGCCCAGGATCAGATTGGCAATGGTAGTCTTACCGCTGCCGGTAGCGCCCAATATCAACATCTTTTCTGTGGCTCCCAGCTGGAAGGTGACATCCTGTATCACTGTGGTATCCTTTTCGGGATAGCTGCAGCTCACACCTTCGAAGGCAAGGCCGCTGAAAGAGTCAATATCTTGGCCATGATCTGCTTCCTTATTAAAGGTGGGATGATCTTTCATCTCTTCCAGACGGTCGATATTCACAAAAGCCTGTTTGCCGGAAACAAAGAGCTGGGGCAGATCCAGCAGCGGATAGATCATCATGGAAAGATAGGTATAAAACAGGAAGAAGGTACCCACCGTGATCTGTCCTTTCACTGCCATATAGCCGCCGAAGAGGATCACTCCGATCTGGGCAAAATAGTCTATATATTGATAGATGAGGCTGAGGATAGCGTTTAGCTTTACTACGCTCATCTCGGTCTTAAAGCGCTTGGCCAGGGCGACATCAAAGAAGCGGTTGTATTTCTCTTCACTTACGTAAGACTTCACGATCCTGATTCCGGAAAAGCTCATTTCCAGCTGATTGTTGATATTCGAGATTGCCCGTTGATTGCGCGCAAAGTTTGTATAGAGCTTCTCCGAAGTAAAGTAGAATACCACCATCATCAAAGGCAGTGGGGCGATAGAGAGCAAGGTGAGCTTCACATTGATGCTAAACATCACCAACAGCGAAAATAAAATCAACGAGAAGGAATTGAAGGCCCGGAAGATGCCGCTGCCCAAAAACCAGCTGATCTTGGGGTATTCCGAAAGATCATCGGTGAGCCGGGTTACCACATCACCAGTGCGGAATTTTTGGAAGAAGCGATAGTCTTTTTTGGTGATATGCTTGAAATACAGCATCCTGATGGTATGCTCAAAGCGCAGATTTACCCAGGCCCGGAAACAAGGATAGAATCCGGTGAGAAATTGGGCTGCACCGATCACCAGAAACAACTTGATGACCCGGTTTACTTCTACCATCGGAGTGGGATACAGCTCCGGTTTGGCCAGGATGTCCTTCAGCAAGTCTATCATGCGCTTGAAGGCATAAGGGTAGGCAATCTGTACTGCGGAAGAAGCCAGAGTGAATAGCACCATGATCAAGACAAACCACTTTTGCGCCTTGTATTGAGTAATTATCCATTTGATGTGCTTATTCATTATCGTCCCCCAAAAGCTGCAATTCGACCAGCTTGCGATAGTCTTTGCTTTCCTGCATCAGGCTCTTGTGGTCTCCGCGGGCAGTAATCCTGCCTTCGCTAAAGTATAGTATCTCATCCGCATCCAGGACAGAGGTAAGCCGGTGTGCCACTACCACCATGGTCTTGCCCGAAAAGACTTCTTTCATGGTGCGTTGGATGCGAGCCTCGGTCTGCGGGTCGATAGAAGCGGTAGCTTCGTCCATGATGATGATTTCGGCATTGAAAGCCAGAGCCCGGGCAAAGGAAATGAGCTGCTTTTCGCCTTGAGAGACGTTTTGTCCGCGTTCGGCCAGCTCAGAATCCAGGCCTTCCGGCATAGCTTTAACGAAGTCTTCCAATTGCACTACAGAGATGGCATCCTGCACCTCTTGCCGGCTGATATTATCGTTATACACCCGCACATTTTCCAGGATAGAGCCGGGAAACAGGAAGATATCTTGCAGGATGAGGCCTATTTTGCGGCGCCAGGCTCTGAAATCCAGACTTCGCATCGGCACGCCATCGATCAGGACTTTACCCTTTTGCACATGATAAAAGCCGCAAAGCAGACTCACCGAAGTGGTCTTGCCGCTGCCGGAGGGGCCTACCAAGGCTATCTTTTTGCCTTTGGGGATAGTAAAGGATACATCTTTCAGTACCCAATCCTCGTCCTTGTAAGCAAAGCTCACGTTTTCAAAGCGGATATCATGTTCAAAGCTGGGAATCTTTGTGCCGGTGAAGGTTTCATCCTCTGTGCCCAGTTCGGTGAGCTCCAGGATTCTCTTCAAAGACACAAAGCTGCGCTGCATTTGCATGAAGTTTTCGCTGAGGTGCATGAGTGGCCAGACCATGCGGTAGATGTATTGGATAAAGACGATCAGGGTGCCCAAGGTGGCTACTCCAGCGATGATCTTGGGCGCTGAGATCATGATCACGATCACTACAAAAAGCACGTTGAAGATGAACATAAACAGGCTCTGAAAGCCGTATTCGATAAAGCTGGTCTTCACCTCAGTGCGTTTTTTGTCTTTGGAGGCATAGCTCAGATCATCTATCACCCGCTCTTGTTGATTCAAGGCCTGAATCATCTGCATACCCTGCACGTAGTCGGTGACTTTTGCAGAGATGATCGCGTATTTTTCCCGAATCATACGGAAGAACCTGGTGATGTATCTGAAGACAAAGGAATACATTACGATGCTGATAAGGATGATGGGCATGATGTAGATCGTGGTACTCCAATCCCGCACCATCAGCACGGCAAACACTCCCACAAAAAAGAGCAGATTGCCGATGATGGTGATGGAAAGTTCGCTGAAAAGCACCTTCACACGTTCGCTATCGCTTTCCACCCGTGCGATCAGCTCTCCCACCGGTTTTTTATCGAACCAGCCTATGGGGAGCTTTAAAAGATGGCTGAAGACTTCGCCTTTGAATTTGGTGATGATCTTGATCCCCAGCCTGCTGAGCAGGACGATCTGCAGATAGGAGAGCAGCCCGGATACCAGCACCACGCCGATGAACATAAAGCCATAGCGAAACATCTGAGTCATATCCTGATTCGGGATGCTCTTGTCGATGATCAGAGCCAGGATGAGAGGGTCCACCAAACGTAGAGCCGAGGTAACCAACATCGCTATCAAACCGAAGACAAGCAGGCCCATATCCTTTTTGATAAAAGGATATATCAGTTTCAGATAGTATGAGATTTTTGGCTTTTGCTCAGACATTTGGGGTTCACCTGTAAAACTTAAGCATTTTGCTGCGGCTGCGTTTCTGCAGCTAATATCTATTAGCTGTATGATTTATGAATATACCAGTCCGATTTCCATTGAATCAGCCGCAAGACCTCAGTTATAGAGCGGGGGCTGGAGTTTTTGATGACATCGACAAAGAACAAATCTGGACAAAAAACACATTGGTCGGGATGAGAGGATTTGAACCTCCGACTTCTCGGTCCCGAACCGAGCGCGCTTACCGGACTGCGCTACATCCCGACCGTGTTATGACACAATTTTTTACTGATGCAATAGTGTCAAGATTATTCTTTGCCGATAGCCTTGAGCAGTTTCTCTGCTTCTTCACTGCTGATTTTACCGGATTCCAGCATATCCAATATCTTCAAACGGCTACGCTCGGCGATCTCCTCTTTTTCCTGTTTCTTTTTTTCAGCCGAGAGATAGGGTTTGATCAAGGGAGAGTTTACCACATTCTTCACGTAATCTTTGATCGATTCCGTATTGAGGTGCTCATACTTGAGATCATCAAAACCTGCCTTCACATTTTTCAGGCCATCGCGGACGTTATCGTAAATCTCGGTGCCCAGATTCTCAAGATTATCGAGAACTATAGTCTTGGTTTCTCCAAAATCGAAGTTTTCGCTGAGCTCTTTCAGCCTGGAAATTGCTGCGTTGACTTTCTCTTTGATCTTCTCCTCTGTAATGGAATCAGTGGTCTTTTGCAGAGAGGCGATCACCTTGTTGGCCATTTCCATCACCTTAGTTTTCTCTTCACTCGTATTGGCGTTTTGGAAGGCTTCTTTGAGCTGACTCAAGCTATTTTTGATAAAATCCAGATTGATGTGCCCATCACTGGATAGCTTGATCAAGCCGTTTTCGGTTACGATGCGGATATTGGTAAGCTCTTCTTCTGCATAGATATTCTCTATTTTGAAGGTTCTGTCTTCCTTGATTACCTCAACATCGAGTTTGGATTTGAGATTGCCTCTCTCGCTTTCTGCCTTCAGAGAAAAACTAAAAGCCAGTGGCAAGACCAGATGCACTATGCCATTTTCGGTTTTGAACTTAAAATTACCAGCTTCTACCGGTTGAGTTTCGTAGTATATAGGCCCGTTTTCACTTTCGATATCCACTTTTTTATAGCTGGCCAGGCGTACCTTGATGGGGCCATTTTCGCTTTCGATCCGGATGCTTTCACCAGATATATCTTCTGCTGAAATCGGGCCATTTTCAAGCTCGGCAAAGAGATTGCCGGCTGAATTGTGGATTCTTAGGGGACCATTTTCGCTCTCCAGGTGCTTGTTGCCATCACAATTGCGCACCGAGATCGGAGCGTTTTCACTTTCGATCTGCAAGTCGTTTTTTAGGCCAGACAGGTTGAGTGGCATATTCTCGATTTCTATCTGTAACAGCACGCTGGCAGGAACCTTTAGCCTGATCTGTGAGTTTTTGGTTTTCTGATCCAGATGCCCGATCTCATCAAAGTCCAGCGTAAGGATTCCATCCTTATATTCTGCTTCAATATAATCTTCAAACTCAAAATCTTCTTCCTGCTTTTTGAAGCTTAGCTCTCCTTGCAGGATCACGGAATCATCGTCATTGGCCTCTATCGCCATTGGCGCCATTAAATTTTTCAGCTCAATAGCTTTGAGCCCTTCATACTCCCACTTTTGTTCAAGTGTGATTTTAGTCATTTTTCTCTCCTTTTTGATATCATACTGAGGGCTTCATCTACATCGATAAAACCTTCGTCCAAGTCTGCCAGGATATCAGTAAAATCACTATCCGCTATAGGATGGCGGGTGATGATCTGATTTATCTCTGACAATCTGTTTTTGATAGTAGGATACGAAATCCCCAATCTCTTTTCCAATTCCTTTAGATTGCCTTGCACCAAAAGGAATAGCTTGATAAACTCCAGCTGCGAAGCGGAAAAGCCTTCCAGCCAGTTCTTCTGAAATCTGCCCCGAAGGCTCACATCGCACTTCGGGCAGTGATACTCACGAATCTCTAATTCGTGATGACAGATCGGACAATTTATAAGGTTCATACGGCCACCTCGTTATTCTTAAGGCAAGGTTTCAATATGTTGAAGTTCCGTCAAGGTAAATCTTCAATATTGTTATATATTACCTTAACAATATGAAAGTCCGGCTGACCAAAGGAGGGTACAGCACAGCTTTTGCCTAAAACAAGAAAAATAAGCATGCAAAAATAATGCTGCTGAGATCTTTCCAAAAACTTAAAGTCAGGCTCTAAAGCACTATAGTAAAGCAGTAGATACTATTGATTGGGTTTTCATACAGAGCTCTCATCGGCGCTGCTGGCTGGCATTTATATCTTGAAAGTTCCATTCCAAGCCCAACTCGTCAGCTTCAGGATGATCTATCCTGCCCAATTACCCTATCCTGTTAGATCTCGTGGATATGACGTGTAAATAGTAGGTAAAATTACGCTTATTTACACGGGATTTACAGGGTAACCTATACAGAAAGAACACTGCAAGTCATGAGGTGGAAAGCGTGATCGAGACCAGATGAAAATTAGGTTCAAAAAAATGAGGGAATACCAGAAAAATATAGCTTGACACTTCTCTGGCACTTATTATTAATGTATCTGTTCCTTGGCTTCACCAAAGAACATGTTTTCTCTCAAACAACTGGTCGAATCTTTTTAGATTTGACATGATATAGATCGTTTGATGGCGTGAACCGCATGTCGGTCCACATAGGTTTTTACCAAATGCTACAAAGCGAAGCGGAAAAGGCCTTAACAGGATTTGAGAAAGAAGTTCAAATGTTTAGGATGCTTTTCTGTTATAGCTTAAATGACACAAAAGGAGATCAGAGCAATGATCATTACTAAACAAGGCCCATTCCCCCCCCCCCCCCCCGTATAGCAATGTGCGTTAATAAAACACTGCTATTTTTGTTTTTAATGCTGGTTTTTTTGGGAGCAGCGTGGGCACAGTCTATCTACGTGGACCAAAATTCGACGAATGATGAACAGGATGGATCTGAACTTTACCCATATCATCAAGTAGGAGATGCTCTCAATCATGCCGTAGATGATGATGCAGTAGATACGATTATCATCCTCCCTGGCACATATAGCGAGAACTTAAATATTATTAATTTCCCGCGCAATTTAACTTTCAGAAGCACCTTCGATCCTCTTCTTAATAATGAAGAAATAATATCAACTACTATCATCCAAGGGGTAGAAGATGCATTTGATTCCGTTTTCTACCTCAGCCATTGTAGTGGTCAGATCAATTTTTGGGGATTAAGTATCAGAAACGGAAAGGGACATTTCGTCAATTATGATGACTACCCTGATAACTGGACACAGGGAGGAGGTATTTGCTCTATTGGCACTGACAGCTTGGAGCAGTATGTAAGCATTGATTGGTGTAACATTTATGAAAATTATGCATGTTGGGGTGGTGGTATCTATGGAATTTACGCAAGTTTTACCATCTCGAACACAAACATTCATAACAATGCTCTATATTTCCGGCATTTAGAGCTACCGCCAGATACACATGGGCTTGGTCGTTATAACGGCTCAAAGGGTGGCGGAATATACCTCGCAGGTGGCTGGTCAACGATATCCCAATGCAAAATCTACAGTAATCGATCTTACCTGGAAGAAAGCCACGAATTGTATAACCCGCTTTGTTACGGCAATGCCTCTGCCTTGGTATGGAGAAATACCTGCGCAGCCAACGATATTGGTATAATTATGGAAGACTGCGAAATATATGATAATATTACGAGTACTTTGGATGAACAGATGCAGGTATTTGATTGGCCATGCAGGGATATTGTTCAGATTCAAAGGGGAGTTCATTCCGTAGAACCGGGAACTGGTAATGGCTATAATCATGTTGAGATTAACCAATGCACCATTACCGAAAATAAAATCATAACAGAAGATCCAGGCCCTAATGACCCTTCCGTGAACGCTGCAGTGGGAATACTGAGGCTTTTTGATGAAAACCATATCCTTGGCACAATCAACAATAATATTGTGTATGGGAACACAGCCGGTTCAGCCTATAACCAGGATGTATCACTTGTGCATCAACTGTATGGGGGGTTCTATGATGATCAGCATACTCCAATGATATTTAGACCTACCCGAATACCCATCAAGTACTGCTGTGTAAACGATGCACACAATGCAGGACTATACCTTGATGAGGGTGGCGGCAGCATAGACAAGGAACCTTTATTCGTGGATGCTGATTCCCGCAATTTCAGTTTACGCTGGGACGCTGATGCAATTAGCCCATGTATAGACAGCGGTAATCCTGCTATTCTGGACCTGATTGACTACACACCTTCTGATATAGGGGCAAAACCATATTTAGTAGCACATGACTATGAAAAATATGTAATGCCAAGCTATGCCGGCAGAGAAAGAATAAAATGGATGTGCTTTCCCGTTTTGAACGAAATCACCAATGGTTCTTGCATGAATGAGAACTTTTTTAGCCCTATAGTCGATATAAGCATTTTGGATTACGTAAAGTATAAACCTTATCTATCTGTTGACGTGCGTTCAATGGTGTATGACGAGGATTATTTACTGCAATATGGCTCAGAAATAGTAAAAAGCACCCAAGGTTACAAGGTAAAACTACAAGATGATTGCCTCGCTATCACTAACATTCACTCCCCCGGCTTCCTAATCCCGCCTGATACGGTGGTGAATCTCCATAGATTTGAGGGAGATGCTGGAAACCCTGGATACGGAGCCAATTGGGTGGGGTATTTCGTGAAAGAAAGTACTCACCCCCTGAAAGCTCTTCATTCCGTACTCGACCATTTGAGTCGCATTGAGACGGCTAAATGGACTATGATCAAGCAAGCGGATGGTTCCTGGATAAATAGCAGCCGCTTTGTTCTGAACTATGGTGACTTGGTAATCCTGCACAGTGATCGGAATTGTTCGTTTGTCTGGGAAACCCCCAACCCTGTCGCCCCCTTCACCTTGGCGTCTCCCACCGCATTCACTTTTCAGGAAAAATCATCTTACACGCCTTTCTATATATCTCTGCCGGATGCAAAGAACGGGGAATTGCCCTCTGAAATCGGCCTGTATGTAAATGGTGTGTGCAAAGGAGCTGTGGTAGTGGAAGATCATTTACTGCATATATGTGCCTATCTTGATGATGGTGAAGTTCTTACCCCGGATAATTCCTTCCTTGTGTTTTACGATCCGGCAAAATCCGCTAGGTCTAATAAGAGTATTTATCGGATGAATTACAAGCAACTGTCACCAACAAAGAGCCCAAGCACTTATTACATGGTAAACATCACAGACCCTCAGAATAGTTTGCCCGTACCCGCCACAACTAAAATACACCAAAACTACCCCAATCCCTTCAATCCTGATACGACTATCCGTTATGAATTGCCTGAAGACGGAGATGTTCAGATCTCTGTTTACAATCTCAAAGGTCAGCTTGTGAAACAACTGCTGAACAGGCGGGAGTCCATCGGTACCCATTCCATTATCTGGGATGGCAGAGATAGCGACGGCAGGACCTGCTCCAGTGGAGTATATTACTACAGAATAAACAACAACGGCACCAGCATCACCAAGAAGATGCTCATGCTGAAATAGTGACCAACGCCACAGAGTAGCTCAAGCTAAGATGAATAAGATAAAAATAGTCCGGACTTCGAATACAGATCGGTTCATAATAAGAGAACAAAAGTCATGGCTCTTTGCGCTGGCAAAGGGTGTTTCGGGTAATTCACTTTTGCATTACCTATGTTTCCTGGTTCCTCTGTGGCTTTCTTTATTGCCCTTATCTGCGGTGACACTTCAAGTTGCCATAGACGGCTCGCAGCCATACAGCTCTATCCAAGCTGCCATAAACGCCTCTGTAAATGGCGATGTGGTATTGGTGCATCCCGGCCGTTATTTTGAAAATGTGGTCTTTGGCGGCAGGATTATCACCCTCTGCTCATTGGAAGCTACTACGAATGACGACAGTTACATCAGCAGCACGATAATCGATGGCAACCGCGCCGGATCCTGCGTCCGTTTCTACAATCAGGAACAAGGCGCTACCTTACGCGGTTTTACCCTGGAACATGGAATAGGACATCCCTTTGGCGCCCAACATTATAGACATGGTGGAGGGATATTTGTCTATTCGAATTGCGATGTAACTATACAAAATTGTGTTATCAAAGATAATCTCTCCACTTCAGGGGCAGGATTATTTGCCTTCCAAGCATCCTTAACACTCAGTGGAGTGGATATTTATCATAATTATGCCTCTTCTACAGGAGGGGGAGTGTTAATATATGGCACGAGGACTGTGGTTCCGAGCATTGTTTTCGATCAGAGCAACCGCTGTTCAGTATTTGAAAACTATGGCACGAAACCTTGTGATATTTCTGTAATGGATATTATGGCAAATCTGGATTTTTATTTGGATCTGGTCTCAGTCGCCAATCCCGACGACTTTTATATTGATCGCCATGCCAATTTTACCCAGACCCAGGGTTTTACCGACACAGTTCATTATCTCCAACCGTATAGAAGAGAGGCAAACCGGGATCTGTATGTAAGCCCGCATGGTGATGATGACAACAGTGGTTATTCTCCGACAGCGGCGATGAAGACCATCGCCAAAGCGGTTCACAAAATAGCCGCAGACAGCACAGACATAAAGACAATTCACATATTGCCAGGTACATACACCAGTGATGATCAGCTAAATCCTCCGATCCCTTTGAGGACATTTGTTAATATTGCGGGAGCAGGGCCAGACTCGACAATCGTTATAGTTACCGATAGCATAGACGGCATAGTCAATAAAGTTGTTTCAGGGATTAAATGTGTTAAAACTTGTATTTCGGGTATTGGGATATCTTCACAAATAACCGACGCGATATATCCAATATCGGTAAATGGCACATCTCAGGATGTTACGATCTCGAACATATCAATTCATGACGCCTTAGTCGGACAATATGGTAGCATTAAGTTTCTGAGGCCTACCAATTTTCTACTGCATGATGTGAAAGTATCGGATATCACTGCGTTAGAAATAGGCGCTTTATATAGCTCTGAATGGATCAGCGGTTCCATTATAAATTGTGAGTTTAGTAATATTAGATCTGTTTTTGATGATCCCGAAGGAGATCCACGGACTATGTTCGATTTGAATTTACATGAATCTCTCAATGTTCAGAATTGTATATTTCGTGATTTTTATACTGCACCGCAGCAGCCAGCCTTTCATATTTCAAATAATCGCAATGACAATGAACCTGTAAGCGTTAATATCTCAAATTGCCTGTTCAGCAATCTAAATTCAGATATATACCACCCCATATCATTCAACAATAGGAGTGTGGACGCCTTTCAAATCAGCAATTGCACTTTCATCAATAATCATGGGTGGCCTAATTCAACCAGCTTGATCGGTAATATTCATTTACAGAATAATATCTTCTACAACCCCGATTGCAATTATGAGCTTATGGTACGAAACTCACCTCCCCTGGTCCCCGTTTCCAATATCTATATGGATTACAACAATCTCCGGGGTGGAATCGGGAGTATAGTGAGCAATGCTTCGACAAGCAATATCTACTATGCTGATACGAACATCAGTCAGTACCCCGAATTTTATAGTTTACGCCCGGGCAATCCCCGCTATGCACAGCTTGCCGAGGGCTCGCCTTGCATCAATAGCGCTACACCTGATACCACCGGGTTGGGGCTACTGCCTTATGATCTGGCCGGTAACCATCGCGTTTGGGATGGCAGACTGGATATGGGCTGTTATGAATATGATTCGCACTCGTATGTAGCCAATTGCGATCCTGTAGCGCCTGATCTAAATCAGCTTACGCTATTTCAAAACTATCCCAATCCCTTCAATCCAAGAACCGATATCTCCTATGTATTACCAGAGCCAGCGAAGGTTCGCCTGGATATCTGTAATATTAAAGGTCAATTGGTGAAAACCCTGGTCAATACCGGCCAGGAAGCCGGACTTCACAAGGCAGCTTGGGACGGTAGAGACATGAACAATCGTAATGTAGCCAGCGGAGTATATTTCTACCGCTTGAGCACTCCAACCGGAATCCAAAGCAGGAGAATGCTTCTGATGAAATAGTATCGAATGACTACGCCGAGCTCGGGCATATCATTTCAGGCAGATACAAGCCTGATGACTCCGTTTACTACAGGATAGTTGAGCTTATAACTATCTGCATCACGCTGCATATCCGGTAAAAAGGCCGCCAAATATACAGGAATTGGATAATGAAAAGAAGGTCAAAATTAGCTACAAAAACAATTGGAAGAACACTCAAACAAAATTCCCTTTGACAAGATAGAGAACTCGATAGATTTTGGCACAAAGATAAATTAAGAGGTAAGATACTGAACATGAAGCTCTTTGAGACTCACGCCCATCTGGACCTTCCGGATTACGATTCCGACCGGGAGAGCCTGATAAATAAATGCTTTAAAAGTGGAATAGAATACATCATTAATATTTCGTTCAACAAGGAAACCGCCATGTCTTCATTGGCTTTGGCACATAAGTATCCACACATATTTTCCACAGTGGGCTTTCATCCCCATGAAGCTACCGAATTTGACGCAGAGCTGGTCAAGAAACTGGCACGCGAAAAGAAAGTGGTGGCTATCGGAGAGATCGGCCTGGACTTTTTCCGCAATCTATCGCCATATCCTGTTCAGCGTGAAGTGTTTGCCAATCAGGCACACCTGGCGGTGGAGTACGATCTTCCTGTAGTGGTGCACGATAGACAGGCACATCAGGAATGCTACAATATCCTCAAGCAGGAGAATGTGAAAGAGGCGGTATTTCACTGTTTTTCAGGAGATATAGTCTTTGCACAGCAGGTTTTGGATGCCGGGTGGATGATGTCTTTTACGGGTAGCATCACCTACAGAAATTCACATTTGGACGATGTGGTGCGTTTGGTGCCCATGGATAGATTCATGATAGAGACGGATTGTCCGTATTTACCACCGCATCCGTATCGGGGACAGCGCAATTCTCCTTTGCATCTGCATTTGATAGCGGAAAAGATTGCCGAAATCAAAGGGATCACCCCCAAAGAAGTGGCGGAGGCCACTTTTAATAACGCCTACAGCTTTTTCCGCATTCCGGCGGACCCTGTTAAACCTTTAAAATCTGGTAGAAAGAAATGAAAAAAGTAATAATAATCAGTATCTTGATGATGTCTGCTCTGCTTTGGGGCGGGAATTCGATCTTTTCTTTTGATGGATATCCCATCCGCTATTATGGTAAGGATATCTACAGCCTGGGAATGGGCGACACCGGAGCAAGTGATCTGTTTCGCTTCAACGGTGGCTACGGCAATCCTGCCCAGGCCAGCAGGAGCGACAAGACCATCTTTGGAACCGGGCTTATCTTCGGCTATACAAGCTACGAATCTGAATACCAGGGCGTGAAACGCAGCTTTCGTGATGATGCTCTGGATTTTCCTTACTTCAGTATATCAGCTCCGTTTAAGAAACACCGGTTTGGCTTTCAATTCAGTCCTTTTGCTACCGGCGTAGTGAAGAATCAGTTTGTGAGGGCAGACAGCACCCTGGAGCGTCAGGAAACCCAGAAATACATTTACCATGCCGATCTGATCTACAGTTACAATTATCGGGATCTGAACCTGGGCATCAGCGGGAATTTCTTTTTCGGACATGATGCTCGCACCTTCGAGCAATTCTCTGATGAATACACTGTGCCTACCACAGAGTCCTTGAAGAGCAGTTTTAAGAACCCCACTATCACGCTGGGCGCAATCCAGACTTTCCATGATCACGCCTTTGGAGTGCATGGCACCATGCCGGTTACTCTCAAAGGTGACACCAAACGCAATAGTTTCCATAGCTCAGAAGACCCTGTAGATTATGAATACGAGCTGCCTTTGATGATGACTTTCAGCTATACCGGACTGATGCACAAAGAGCTAAAGGTGGCATCGGATCTATCTTATGAGGGATATTCCGAGACCTCTGAAGACTTAAGAGATTCATGGAAACTGGGAGTAGGGCTGGCTTATGAGCCAAATGTAGAACGAAAAGAGCATTGGTGGCAAAAAGTTCCGCTGAGAGCCGGATATGCCTATCGTCAGCTTGCTTTTCAAAGTGGCGGAGATGATATAGATGAAAATAGCATCAGTGCCGGACTCAGCATTCCGCTCAAGAATAAGATAAACCGCGTGGATCTGGCTTTTCAGTACCAAAGCAGAGGATCACTGGGGACAAATCAGCTGCGTGACAAAAGCTATATGATGATGTTTGGCTTTACCGGCTTTGATATCATTACCAGCGCTCCAGATCGAACTGCCCCGCGTGATATCCCAAAGGCAGAGGAGCTTGAGCAATGGTAGCAGGGCAAAATCTGTATCACAGAATATTGGAAGCCAGAGACCTGGATCCAGAAAAACTGGAAACCAGCCTGGACGACCTCCCCGATGAAAAGCTCCTGGCGAATATTGAGACCGCAGCCGAGAGAATCCATGAAGCCTTATATAATAACGAACCGGTAATCATCTTTGGACATGACGATCCCGATGGGGTTACCAGCAGCTATATCCTGTATAATTTTTTGAACAGCATCGGTTTTCAAAGACACAGCTGCTATATCCCCAATCGAACTCTTGAACCCCATGGCATACAGGACGGTTTTATCGATCATGTGAAGGAGGGAGGGTATAAATTAGTTATTACAGTGGATAACGGCATCTCCGCCGATGAAGGAGTGCAAAGGCTCAATGCACTGGGTTGTGATGTCATCATCACCGATCATCATCTGATCCAGCCCGATAAATTGCCTGAGGCTTATGCTATCGTAAATCCGCAATTGCCACTTTGCAAATATCCCTTCAAGCCGCTGGCCGGTGTGGGCGTAGCTTTGATGCTGATTCGCTATCTGGCCAAAGAATGGAATCACAGCATAGACCCGGCAAGCTATTTCTGGACCGCTGTAGGGTCCATCGCAGACAAAGTCCCCATGATAGGCCTGAACCGGACTATAGTGAGATATGTTTTGAATAATTTTGAGAAGGTGCAGGATCAAACCGTTGATTTTCTTTTGAGAAATTACCGCCGCGTAAGCAGTTCCACCGATATATACAATTTTATCTCATATACGGCCCACCTCATTGCCAATGGGCGGGAAGCCGACGGTAAGCACACAGCCTTAAAATTCCTCACCCAGATATCAGATGCCAAGGCGAGGCTTTTTGAAATCCTGGAGGAGCAAAAGAACCTTTGGGAAAAAGACCTGAACCGTGTATTTGGCTTTCTTGATACCCTGTCAGTAGATTTTGTGGGTAATTTCTTTGTCTATTATGATGAAGATAATGTGATCCCATATCCTCTATTAGGCACTGCTGCGACTTTTATAGTCAATCGTTTGCATATTCCCACCATTATGCTCAAGCATCATAACGGACTCACAGTATGTGAAGCGCGCTGTAGCGATGGCTTTAATATGGTTGATGCCTTCAGTCATTGTAAAGAGCACTTGATCCAATTTGGCGGGCATCCTAAGGCCGCTGGTTTTACTATGAAGCCAGAGGCTTATGACCTTTTTGTGGAGTGTTTTCACGGATACATCAGTGAGAACTTCAGCCCTCCTGATGAGGATGTGGAAATTCCTTTTGATACGCAATGCAGATTAGAAGAGATGAATGCCGATACCTGGCAGGATTTGGAATTACTCCTGCCCTGGGGGCAAAAAAATCCAGAACCTGTCCTGAAGATAATAGGGCTGAAAGCTGAGGAAATCAATGGAGACTGGAATTTGGATAGTAGCAGCCTGCGCCCTGAGCGCGGATCGATTTGTGATTGCATAGCTGCATGGAGAAGCATTAATCAACTCAGGATTCTAAAAATCCTGGACTGAGATCATAAATATGGGAAGGCTCAGCGAGGCTATAAGGAAGTCAATACATCTTAGCTCTTTGGTTATACCATTTGGCTATCGCTATTTGTTGCAATACAATCGCCATCTGGCTTTTGTCTTGCTCTTTTGTGCATTGACCATCTCTCTGGCTATAGAATTTAACCGTTTTTGGCAACGCAGCTTTCGCAAGACCTTTCTTCGCATCTTCGGCTCCATCCTCAGAAGACACGAATTCAAAGACCTCACCGGAGCCACCTATCTGCTATTTGCCAGCCTGCTGTGTGTGGCATTTTTTGAACCCAGAATTGCTGCTGCCTCTATCGCCTTCCTGAGTATAGGGGATACCTTTGCGGCGCTGGTTGGAATGAATTTTGGTGAGCGCAAGTTTGTGCGAAGCAATAAGACCCTGGAGGGGAGCCTGGCCTGTTTTGTCTCCTGTATGCTCTTTGGATTGTGGTGGCTGCGTAGTCCCTGGCTGGCCATAACGGGCGCTTTGGCTGCTACGATCGCAGAATTAGTGGATGTTTCTCTGGACGATAATATCAAGATTCCCCTTGTTGCGGGAATAATGATGTCCCTGATAAGCGTATTTATTTGAGATAAGGAGGAAGCTCTATGTTGCTATCATTTGTCATTCCAGTTTTAAATGAAGAAGAGTCCCTGACTCAGCTATATCAAGAGATAGTGCAAAACACAGGGAATCATAGCTATGAGATCATCTTCATCGATGATGGCTCCACAGATGGCAGCTTTGAGATCATGAAAGCCCTGGCAGATACCGATGCTCAGGTGAAAGTGATAAAGTTTCGGCGTAATTTTGGCAAAGCTGCTGCTCTGCAAAAGGGCTTTGATTTGGCGCAGGGTGAAGTGGTATTTACCATGGATGCGGATTTGCAGGATGATCCGGTGGAGATTCCGGCTTTTTTGGCCAAGCTGGAGCAGGGCTATGATTTGGTTTCCGGCTGGAAGAAAAAGCGACGTGATCCCTGGCATAAAAAGCTGCCTTCAAAGCTGTTTAATAGCGTAACCGCTCATACCTTCCATCTCAAACTCAAGGATTACAATTGCGGTTTCAAAGCCTACCGCAAGGAATTGGTCAAGGAGCTGAGCCTTTATGGTGAAATGCACCGCTATATCCCGGCTTTGGCCCACTCTCTGGGTTTTAAGGTGGGGGAGATCGCAGTGCAACACAGAGCCCGACAATTTGGCAAAAGCAAATATGGGATCGAGCGATATCTGAGGGGCTTCTTTGATCTGCTTACAGTGAAGATGGTAACTCAGTATGTAAAAAGTCCGCTGTATCTCTTTGGCCGCATTGGCCTGGTCTCCACAGTGCTGGGTAGTCTCATCACGCTGTATCTGGCTATATTAAAGATATTTTACGGTGTGCCTTTGTCAAATCGTCCCTTGCTCTTTTTGGGCATGCTCTTGATCTTGGGAGGCTTGCAATTCATCTCACTGGGTCTGATCTCAGAGCTGATTATAAACCGGATAAAACCTACGGATAAGCTGCCGCTATCCATAGAAAGCACCCTCAATATAAAGCCCAGGGATGAAGATGGATAAGCTGGAGCTTTTCTTTTTCAAAAGATATCTCAAAGCCCCAAAGCGGAATTTCTTTCGCTTCACTTTTGTGTTTATGGTGATGGGAATAGTGCTCTCGGTGGGGATTCTTTCCGCTGGCTTGAATCTGTTTCAGGGCTATGAGTCAAATCTCAAAAGCCTGCTGCTGGATAGCTTTGCCCACATCAGCATCCAATCTTCATACGGGGAATTGATCTCAGAGGATGAGCTTGCCACCATCCAAAAGCGGCTTGCAAAGCGGGGGGAGATCGTCTCGGCTATTCCCAGCATGGAGCATCCCTTGATGGCACAAAAGGGAGACAAGATCAGGGCTATTACTTTGCGGGCTTATGATTTTAGCCAGGAATTTCCATATCAGAAATACATCCAGGATGCAAAAGGCGAGCTGCAAAGCGGAGAAGTAATCGTAGGACACTATCTGGCAGAAGAGCTGGGGCTGGGCATAGGAGATAGCATTGAGCTGAATTATCCACGCTTTGACCGCATCACCCCTCTGGGCATCCATACCGCCCAAAATAAGTATAAGATAGCCGATCTCTACCGCTCCGGATATTATGAAAGCGATCGCAGCCTGGTAATTTCTACTTTGAAGGATGCCAGAGCTTTACTGTTTTTACCAGAAGGATATAGCAGGATCGAGCTGAGGCTCAAGGATGCCGATAAGGCCGGGTCTTTTGCCAGGGCATACAGCGAAGTTCTGGGGCATGACTATATAGCCATTCCCTGGAATCTTTATGCGGAGAGCTTGCTGCGTCTGGTAGCCATGGAGAAGTGGCTGATATTCATCGTTTTCAGCTTTCTGGTGCTAATCGCCGGTATCAACGTGATCTCCGCTGTGAGCACAATTATTATCGATAAAAGATCAGAGATCGCTGTGCTGAAGAGCCTGGGGGCCAGTCCTCGTTCGATTAAGCGGCTTTTTGCGTTCAGGGTGGGGACTGTAGCCATTTTATCTGTATTGATTGGTCAGGCTTTTGGGGCCTTGCTATCCTGGTTTGTGGAAAAGCAAAGCTTTTACAGTCTCAAGGGAGATGTATATTTCATCGATACCCTGGGGGCCAAGATCACCTTTCCCAATCTTACGGTTGTATTTCTGGTGGCCAGCTTTTTGATCTTTTTGTGTGTGATGCTTCCCCTTCGGCAGATAGAGAAAATGCAGATCATAGAGCTTATCAGGCACAAGCGTTAAAGGACTATTGTTATGATTTTAAGTGCAAAAGATCTGAAGAAGACATATATTGATAGCGATCAGAGGATCGAAGTTCTCACCGGTGCGTGCCTGGATGTAGCAGCTGGAGATTTGATCTGCATCACCGGGAAATCCGGCAGCGGGAAAAGCACGATGTTGCATATTATGGGACTGCTGGATGCCCCTGACTCCGGTGAATTGATAATGGAGGGCAAGAAGATAGAAGCGAAAAGCCCAAAGGCACCCACGATTCGCAATCGGGACTTAGGCTTTGTCTTCCAATTTCACTACCTTGTAGAAGATTTGACGGCCACAGAAAACGTAGCCTTACCCCTCTTGATAGCAGGACAAAGCGAAGCTAAGGCCATGGCCAGAGCCAAAGAACTGCTCTGCATCTTAGGCCTGTCGGAGCGGCTGAAGCGCTATCCCAACCAACTTTCCGGAGGAGAGCAGCAACGCGTGAGCCTGGCCCGCGCCCTGGCAAATCGCCCGAAGCTGGTCCTGGCAGATGAACCCACCGGCAACCTCGATCCTGTTCATAGCAAAGAGGTGTGGGACATGATTTTGAGCCTGAATAAAGGTGAGTTCAGGCAGACTTTTGTGATAGTTACTCATGATGTGGAAGCTGCCCAGGCAGCAGACCGGGTTTTTGAGCTTGTAAACGGAATCCTGATTCCGGCATAAGGATTAGCCCAGTGCGTCGCCCTAAAAAGTTCTTGATTTTGATTTTGATCTTGCTGTTGATCAACGCAGTGTTTTTCATCATCTGGTATCCTCTGGGCGGAAGAGACGCTATCCGTAAATTTCTGACGGACATGGTGGGGAACCTGGCAAAAGCCGAGCTTAGCCTGGGAGACCTGCATATTAGCGATAGGCAGATCCTGGCTCAGGATATCAATTTTGCCACAAAAGACAGCCTGATAGCCGTCCAGGGCAAAAGTCTGCGGGTGCGCTACAATCTTTACAAGCTACTTTTCTCAGGCTTTAAGCTGGAAAACGTAGTATCCAGCGTCGAGATTCTGGAACCAGATATACAAATAAACTATGTGCACAAGCCCAAAGAAGACAAACCGCCTAAAAAGCCTTTTGTTATACCCGATCTTACTCCCTATTTTAATCGTCTGACCCTGGAGGGGGGCAGCCTCAGTGCGAATATATCTATTCCTATGAAGATGAAGCAAGAAGGTTACCTGAACATTGAAGAAAACTTAAAGGATATCCAGATAAACATAAGCAATGTTGTTCAGACAGACCTTGCGCTCAGTGCTATCACTTCCCTGGACGGAGAGATATCCGTAAAAGGGATATTAGACAAAGGACGTATCGACCTGGCCGAGGCAGATATTCAGGACTTTTATCCCCTGTATATTGCCCATCCGGATATACAAGATTTTCGCACAAAGATAAACCTGCGGGCTGCATATTCCGAGCCAGCCGATTCTTCTGACTTCCAGCTTACGGCTCAGGGCAGCATCAGCGAAACTTCGGCTTTGATCATGGATCAATATCCCTGCAATATCTCCTTGATCAGCCTTCAGGCAAAGGATCAGGATGCAGGGCTTATAGTACAGCAAGCCACGGTCTTAAATAGCATATTGAAAGCTGATATCAAGCTGCAGGACTTTGTTCGGGACCTGCATTTTGATGGCTCCAGCGCTTCTTTGATCCTTAGTCTTGCCGATATCATGCCAGAGCTATCCGGCAGAGTGTATGCAGAGCTTGATGCTTCCGGTTCTATCCAGGACCCCGTTATAAACCTGATCGCGGAATCCCCCAGGCTGGCTTACCAGGATTGGAGCTTTGATGATCTGAATCTGATAGCTCAATATCAGGATGATACGGCTACATTGTCGCCGGCGACTCTCAGATGGCAAAATCAGGAAGCAGAGCTTGTCGCCACTTTCCAGCCCCGGACCATGGAATTTAGCACGGAGCTTAAGACGGACAGCATCGAAGGCGAAGAGGGGTTGCTGGCCGCCTCGGGCCGGATCACTGTAGATGGTATGATCATCAAACCCTATCCTGTGCTTAAGGCCAATTTATACGACATAGATTTGCTTTTCAGTGGCCTTAGCCTTAATGGTGTAAATGGTTACGCTATGATGAGTCCCGGCGATGGCTCGCTATTGTTTGATACCATTATAGAAAGCGAAGATGGCTTTAGCATATCAGCGGTGGGAGATATCCTGGATCGTCACGTCTCTATGAATGCCGAATTTGGTGAGCTTTACATTGATAAGCTTTATGCTCAGAAGCAGATTGCTATGCTCTTGCCTGTCGTTTCAGGTCAGCTCAGCGCCATCATGCACAATGATGAAATCTGGCTGAAGAGCAAGCTGGATACCGCTCTTACAGGCGAATACGATTATTCTGGGGAGCTTGATCTTTTGGGCTCATTTGATCTGAAAACAAAGCAAATCACCGCAAGCCTCAGCTCCGAGCAGGGCCAGCTCGGAGGTCAGCCCCTGGATATAGAGCTCAGCATGGATTACATGGATCAGAGGCTTAAGCTCTGGTATCTGAAGCTGGAGGACTTTTTGAATCTTTCCGGCAGTGTAAATCTGGCGGACTGGCAGGATATGGACCTTGATCTGGCTTTGACTAATCTGGATTGGCAGCAGCTTACGGATTACTATCCGGATCTGAAACTGATGATTCCAGAATTTTCAAACTTGAATGTATTTGCCAAATACAACCGTGACCAAAAGCAAAAGCTGCAGGCCTGGCTCAATCTTCAAAAGCTAGATTTGATTAGCGTTATTCCGCTCGATCTGAATTTGTATTTAGACGGACTCCTGGAAGATATCGCCTTATCGGGTGATGTGAAATCAGGTAATAATCTGCTCTTGAGCCTGGAGGGGGAGAGCGGCGTCAAGCCTAATCTCCGGCTTTCTTTGCAGGCTATAATGCATGATCTTAAAATGCAAAATGTGCTTATTACTCCCCCTGGAGAAGGCAGCTTTAGCGGCTGGGCCGAAGTGCTCATCGATAGCCTCGGCAATGAAGATATGCATATCGAATTTGCCACCGATCTTGCTGCTAAAAATCTCAAGTTTGGTGACTATAAAATAGATAACGCCATAGTAAAGGCAAAGCAGCAAAGCCGTGCTCTGATAATAGACACGCTATACGTAAAATCCCACGATTTGTTTGAAGTCCGTGCTCATGGTGCTCTGGATTACAACGCTACACAAAACCTCTTTTTCGAAGGCGACAATATCCTGGATATCGAAGTTTCCGGCCAGCTTTTCTCCTGGCTGAAAAACCTTACTGATTATGTAGTGCAGTCCTCTGGCAACTCTGAACTCAGGCTTAGTGTGGGCACCTCTGATTATCAATTCATGGTGCACTCCGGAGAAATTGATATCAACCAGGGCTACGTGCATCTCAAAGACCAGGTAGAGCCCATGCGTAATATTGAGATCAAAGGCCTGTTTAATAACAATCGCTTTATCATCGAAAAAGGTCAATTTGATATGGGTAATGGCAGCTTCTATATGAATAATATCTTTGATGATGATCCCTCGGAACATTTTGTGCTTGCCTTCATCGATCTGGGCTATCTGAGACTGATGATAGAAGAACCTGGTTTGCAGGCTACTTTCCCGGTGATTGCTCCACCCAAGACTTTGTCCAATATTGCCCTCAAGGGTATTGATAGTCGCTATGCCACCATTCGCGGTCCCTTTGATGAAATGAAGATAGAAGCCCATGCGACTGCTTCAAATCTGGATATACTCTTTCCCCCAGGTGCAGATAATCTGCTGAATCTGGTCTTGTCTGTACGGGGTACAGGTAAGAAGCCGGATAGTGATCCCGTGCCTTTACCCTTTAATCTGAATATACTGGTAACCATCGGTGAAAATGTACGCTATGTAACTTATCCCACCAATTTGTATCTCCAGCCCGGAGGTTTTTTACACTTGATTTATGATGGCAATCGCTTTATCGTGCGAGAGGCTAATATCACCTCAGAGCGAGGCAGCATTGATTTCTTTGGCACTGTATTCCAAGTGGACAACATAGCCATAAACATGATCGACCAACAGGATATACTAAGTATAGACGGCACCTTTTACAAACGCACCCCAGATGGCAGCACCATCACCCTTAGCGTGGGCTCGAGTTCGGATTATGACAAGAGCTTCTTTGACCGTTTGCAGATTCATCTAAGCAGCGATAACCCTTCAGACCAGAGCATCTTGCAAGTGCTATCCCGCCTTCGTTACGACACAAGTATGGATGAGATACCTGATAGTCAAAAAGATAATCTTTTGCAGGATACGGCTTTGGGGCTCATCGGAGAAAATCTGAATGCCTCTGTACTTACTCCCTTCTTTTATCCTGTAGAAAACTGGATTCGCCGTACGCTCAAATTAGATAACTTCTCCATCAATGCCGGCTTTATCCAGAATATCTTTACCGAGTATTCCTCAGATCCTTCGCATTTGGCTGATCTTGCCGATATCTCCAATTTCGGCTCTGACATCACCCAGTTTTCTTCGGCTATTTTGCTAAACAACCTCTCATTCTCGATGAGCAAATACATTGGATATCGCATGTTTGTGGATTATGGACTCACCCTGCAGGAGGCTACAGACCTTCAGCAGAAAACCAAGATACTCTTGTCTCACGAGGCCAGCCTGCGCCTGGTATTGCCCAAACAGTACCGCTTGGGTTACACCTTAAATTATTTACCCAAAGAGACACAATTTATTCATCAGGTCATGCTGCAGCATTCGTTTAGATTCTGGGGATTATAAGCTTTTGGGCTCTGAATATCAGGCAAAAGAGCTCAGAAGGTGTATTTTACTCCCAAAGCAAATGAGCGCCGGGTATCTTTCCACCACTTGATTTCGCCTTCCTTATCCTTGTATTTTTCGGAATATTTAGCGATAAAGAACCAACGGCGTTTTTCGTTTAAGCTCATAGTCACGCTGGTAGAAAGCCGGGCTTTGGGAACCGCTATCTTGCCCAGTCTGAGTTTTTCCACTGAAGTCTTACTATAAGAGAACGCCACGTTTTCCAAGCGTTTGTAGCGAGTATCCACTTTGAGGTTGAACCACAGCGATTTTCCATCCTTCAGCTCATTTCCATACATGTTTTGCCAGGCGATCATGGTCTTTATCCTTTCGGCGAAAGTGGCCTGAACCTTACCATAAATGCCGTAAGAAGCCTTTTTGTTTTGCAAAACGTCCTGCTTTGATATAATATAAGGTGTCCCATCTGCCAGGGTGTCCTGAATGGCGCGCTCTTCTTCATAGAAATGATCAAAGAAGCCCGGAACGAATTTATCGCCGTGCCTGCGGTATTCCAGATTGACTTTTACTACGTCAAAATCTGCATACACACCGGGCAGGATGTAGCCCGTGCCGCCATCTATCATATGGGCCATCTCGGTATAAACCCCATATTCGATCTTTTCATTTTTTACGATGGGATGAGTGTAGTCGAGGCTCCAAAACAGCACATTATCCTTTTTGTCAGGTTTTAACTCCGTGTACAAACTGTCCGGTAGGATATAATCCAGATTTGCATACTGATCCCGATCCGTATAAAGCGAAAATCCCAAGACGCCCTGATCCAGATACTTCAAAGTGGAATCAGGCAAAGGCTGAACGTGCGTACTAAAAGCCAGGATATGGTTTTTTCTCAGGTCGGAACTGAAAACCTGGAATTTCGGCTGCAGAAAAGTGTCCAAACTGCCGCCGATCAATAGCCCATTGTTCCTCAAATCCGGGTAAAAGTGCATATTGGAATAGTTTAGCATTACTAATCCATTACCCATAGAATAGTTTGGGAAACCGCCGATTTGAAAGAATAACGGATCGCCGGTCTCAGCATAGCGGAAGTAATAGATTTTATCCAGAATATCACCGATATTATCCCAGTCGCTTTCTTTCAAATGATAATCCGGGTCAAAGAGAAAATCCAGATCCACTCCCAAGCCGAACTTCTTGTACTTAAACTCTTGAATCAAACGCAATTGATAGTATTTTACCGAATCAATTTTCACCCTGCCTACCAAACTCGACACACTGTAATTTGTGCTTGTTTTCACATTGAAAGGCATATCCTGTGCTGCCAACAGCAGAGGGATAAATGCAAGAACTAAGTATAGTAATCCTCGTTTCATCTTTACATCCTATTAAACTCTTTTTTCTATATTTGGTAAATAACTATAATTGTCAAGCACAAAATCTGTTCAGGCATTCCTTTTTCCCGGAACCTGATGTAGATCTACTGGATTGCAGGCGTCCCGCCTGCAGAGCACGGTACCTGCTCTTTTTTTAAGGCCTCTTGCCTTACTGGACGCGAGACGCATCCAATCCAGCATGCATCCAAATCCAGCTATCAAGCCAATCCGGCAAGTAAACCAATCCGGCATTTGAAAAGCATCAGGCTTTCATTCCGGGTAACGTAGAAAGGCTTTCAGAAAAGTTCAAACCGGCTACGTTAATTTATATATTTACGATAGTTACGCCACTGGTTTGGAATTCAAACGGGGGTGCTTGAAAATGAACACCGCCGAATCGGAGTTCGGCGCCCCAACCGGCAGCTTCAGCAGCATCGGCATACTACTCTTCCTTATGCGATGTCCTCAATATGCCCTGTAAATAGGAGTATTTATTACTGCTATTTACACGTCATTTCCACGACATCGAATGGGGGAGAGAGTAGACTGGGTAGAAATACATCTAACTAAGGTGTCTTGCTTGTGTAACCCTCTATCTATCGCCAATATGGCTATCCCGGCTTAAAAAATCAGCTTGCATGAATGGACGGTGCTAAATATACAATGTGTATCAATAATCATAGCGGTGAGAAAGATGGTTTGTGAAATAGTATTTGCTTTTGGCAAAAAGTTGGTTACATTAGCTATAAGGGAAGTTTGTAAATAGACAAGAGCAGAATAGTTGTCTGCCAGAGTCTTTTTGAATTTCGAAATCAGCTAAAGACAGAAATAGCTTTGAATTGATGAAGTCCAAACGCCTAAGTAATTGGTAGTAAATGTGTAACACCCTAAGGCATTTGAACTCCAAAAATCCGGGAGCTGGTGCCAGTTAGAGTTTGAACTTAATTTAATTAAAGTATGTTTAGGAGAACAAAAATGAACTCAGGTTTTTATCGCCCTTTGCATCACAAGCTAACGCAGCTTACATGCAGGAATATTACAAGACTATTTATAATCTTGTCCGTTATCTCAATATCCAGCATATTGAGCGCTGTTGATTTTTACGTCGGGGAGCCTTTAGTTGCCCCGGGAACGGGTACTATAGGAGACCCATTCGAATCGATCGCCTATACTTTAACCCAAATACCTGCAAATGACGATTGCTCCTTAATCTTCATGCCGGGAGCTTATTATAATAATGATATGCACTACATTAACAGGCAATTAGAGCTGAAAAGCTATAGCAACAACCCCGAAGATGTGATCATTGCTGAGTCATTTCAGTTTGTCTCGTTTGGCCAGCCTGTGCATACGGTCATGCTAAAGGGGCTCACCTTTAAGGGAGACAATATTAATGCAACTCATATTCACGATAGTGCCTTAATCGTTGATGATTGCATATTTGAAGATTATGAGTATGGTACTCCTCTGAATTTTGACTGGGACGTGATAAATGTCAGCATCAAAAACAGCATATTTCGCAATAATGACATCGGCATCAGCGATATGAACGGAAACTGGGCCTCACGCGGTGCTATCCAAAACTGTCTGTTTCATTCCAATCGGGTAGCGTTATCAGTCAATGGTGCCCTATTGGAAAACTGTACGATAACTGCTAATAACGTAGCAAATGAGGGGCGATTTGGAGCTAACACATACCGTAACAGCATCCTGTGGGGTAATGAGACACTCAATACCGGGCTTGCTTCAGTTTACTATTATTGCGATACTCAAGAAGCTGTAACCGGTGCTAACAACATTTCGCAGGACCCTCGATTTGAAGACCCACTTAACGGTATTTATACACTTAAATGGGATGTGAACGGCCCCAGCCCTTGCATTGATGCCGGGGACCCAAACTCCGATAATGATCCCGATGGCACCCGAAAAGATATGGGCTATAGATATTACCCTCATGAGGTAAAAACCTACAGCTTTGACAACACATCGGAACCTGGAATCTATTGGAAGTGTTTCCCTGTGCTGGACACAGTATCTGCCCCGCAGGGAACGGCTTGGAATGAACTGGGCTACATGTTTCAAGAGTATATGGTACCCAATCCTATTCGGCAGCTTGAAGCCATCTATTGGAGCTATGCGGCAGATCAAGGACAAATGAGCTTTTCAGGAGGATATTGGCATAACATTATTTATCAAGCTACTGCTCCCAAGGGCTTTAAGCTTTACTTCAATCCTCATCTGCAGCCCGATGATCTCACAATCAGCGGTTTTCGTGCTCATCCAGCTACCGTGCCGGTCGAGCTTTGCGTGCAGGCCAATGGTTCCTACTTTTCGAACTGGGTGGGCTACTTCTTGCCGCAAACCCAAAATGCTGCATTTTCTTTATCAAACCCCATTCCCAATGGTGGTCGTGACACCTATCTGGATTATATCTACAGCATCAGAACCCAGACCTGGAGCACTTCCCGGGAACACAGGAGACTGGGCAGCAGGTGGATAGTGGACCCCTCCAGATTCACATTTTCGGAAGAGATGATGGTAGAATTGCAGCTTATTGACGGCGCTCCCTCTGAAATGTTCTGGCTCTATTTTGGCCCTCCCATTGCTGCATATACCAGGGCCAGACCGGCTCAGTTCGCTTACACTGAAACCATAAATTACACTCCGCTATATGTGCAGCTTGATCCCGAAAACTTGCCGGATGAGCTTGGGGTTTATGCCGGGGATCAGTGTATTGGCGCAGTGGTGGTGGATCATGACATCATGGATATAAACCTCTACTATGATCAATCCAATGCCGATGAGAACATTCAAGTAGCCCTGCATTACGGAGCCAAAGGAAAGCCTGTGATGCATGATTACAAGGTATATGATTCCTCTGAAGCGCAATTTGTCCCCAGCAGCCTTCGCCTCAGAGACATAGGAGATTATGGCTATATCTCTTTGAAGCAGGACGGCGAAAACTCAGCAGGTCCCGCCCCTGTCATTCTGAATCAGAACCATCCTAATCCGTTTAATCCTTCCACGCAAATATCCTTTTATTTGAGCGAGGATTTATCTGTAAAACTGGATATCTTTAACGTTAAGGGACAGAGAGTAAAAACCTTGTGCGCGGCCAATCTCGCTGCCGGAAAGCACTCTTATATCTGGAGCGGAGATGATCATGCAGGAAAAGATGTATCTTCAGGCTTGTATTTCTATCGCCTACAAACTCCTAATGGTGTATATAGTAATAAGATGCTCTTAATGAAATAAGAAAACCGATAACTGCAGACCAGCTCTTGCGGCAGTGCTGTAAGAGCTGGTCTCAAGAAAACCAAGGAACTTGATATGCGCAAAATCATCATAACTTTGTCCGTCATTTTGCTCCTGAGTCAGGCGCGCGCGACTATTCTGAGTGTTTCCGGGGATGGGACTCAGGACTACCTCTATATTCAAGAAGCAATCGCTCAGAGCTGCGATGGGGACACAGTCCTGGTATATCCCGGCAGGTACGTTGAAAATTTGAGCATGATGGGTAAGAACATTTGCCTTGCGAGTCTGGAACTCACTACCGGCAATCCGGAATATAAACACAACACCATCATAGATGGCAATCAAAGCGGCAGCACCATCATTATCCAAAATCAAGAATCAGAGCTCACAATCCGGGGATTTACCATAACCAACGGATCGGGATTTTACGATCCATTTAACGTCTTATCCATAGGGGGAGGGATTCAGATTGGCGGCTTATCGGGCGATAGAAAAGTAAATCTTATCAACAACGTAATATGTAAAAACAAATCCGGATTGGGGGGAGGATTGTACGCAGTCACTGCAAATGTATTTCTGAGCGGCACCTCAATCTTCGAAAATATCGCCACATTAGGTGGCGGGGTGGGATTTGAAGATGTCACTACCGGTTCTTGGTCACTCACCTTTGACCCCGTCAATCGCTGTAGTATATATAACAACTACGCAGCCGCAGGTACAGATATTTATACCGTCAACAGTGCCCATACCGCGGTAGTGGTGGATACTTTTACGGTGGCAAAGCCCTGGAATTTTTATGCCAATGCATATGCATACTTACACAATCAAATCAATACTTTCAGTTTTGATATTCTGAATACAATTGGGCATCAGGAAATAAATCAGGACCTCTATGTGGCGCCCTGGGGAAGCGATGAAAACAGCGGGACAAGTGCCCATGACCCATTTCAAACCGTCTTTAAGGCAATGTATATGATTGCCTCCGATATTGATGATCCCAAGACGGTTCACCTGGCGGAAGGAGTTTATTCTCCGAGCCTGAATAACCAAATGTTTCCCTTCCCGGTAAAGAGCAATACCAGTCTCGTCGGCGCTTCAGAAGATCTGACGATATTGGATGGAGAAGGTAATACTACCATACTCTTGTCCCCACCTCATAATGAGAATATGTCTGTGTCGAATCTATCCTTGCGAAATGCTGAGGCTGCTTTGATTGCCATTTACGCAAGCAATATTTCGTTTAAGAACCTCAAAATATACAATCTCTACTCTGATAGAATAGCGGAGACGATAACATTATCCGAGAGCACAGATATCAATTTAGAGAATATCTCGATAGATAATGTGTCCGGCGGTGAGTCGGCTACGGTAATGGGCATTGCTGCGTTATGCTGCAAAGGGCTCATGAATCTTGATAATATTCGCATCAATAATGTACGCTCCGGTTTTGCATCACGAGCTAATTTAATTAGTCTTAACGCTGGTTTCTCGGGCACTGTAAATATAAACCGTCTGAGTATAACTAATTGCAGTAGCAACAGTGCTGACGAGTATGCCTTTAATTCTGTACTACAAATTCACCCGAGACCTCAGGCCCAAAGATTGAAGGTGAATATCAATAATTCTCTCTTTGCCGACAACTATCAAGCCAACAGCGGAGAAAAGATGATGAACGTGCGCGCAATAAACGATACTGTGACGATTCAAAACTGTACGTTTACCGGCAATAGCGGTGGCAGCAATATATTATCTGTAATTGAAACTGCTTATCTGAACAACAACATCTTCTGGAATCCGGAAATGGACCTTGAGATATTGCTTCTATTCTTAGAAAATGGGCAAATCACAGACCTGCATTTAGCATATAATAATATCCGGGGCGGAAGCGCCGGAGTAGTAAATCAAAGCCCGTATAACACCGTTACTTGGGGCGAAGGGAATGTGAATATAGACCCTATGTTTCGCAATCAAACCGAACACCCTTACAGCCTGCTGGCCGAATCGCCGATGATCGACATGGGAAGCCCTGATGCAGATGCACTTGATCTGGGTTGCTTAGATATTGGCGGCAATGAGAGGTTTTGGGATGGTGATGCCGATGACATCGCCCGCATAGACATCGGAGCGTATGAATATCAAAATATACCAATCCCCGTCAGCCTTAGTGCCAAGGTGGGTGAAAACTCTGTAGCGCTTAGTTGGGTTATGCCCGGAATTCTCAGAGCGCTATCCGGTTTTCGCGTTTACAGGAACGGTGATCTCAGAGCGGAACTGAGCGATCCGGCCCAGAGGCAATACACCGATGCCATCGACAAGAGCGGATACTACAGTTATTACATTACCGCAATGTATGGCTTATTGGAGTCTGATCCCGGTGATGAAGTATTGTGTTACATTGAGGTAGTGGATACAGAAGACCTCCTGAATCCCCCGGATCAGTTCAGCATGCTGCTGAGTCCGAACCCCTTTTATGGTCACACTACCCTTCGCTACTTTGTTCCCAAAGCCGGATTGGTGAAAATAGATATTTATAACCTGAAAGGACAGCTCGTTAAAAGCCTGGTGAATGAAGCAAAGAGACATGGTAAGCATGAGGCCATTTGGGATGGATGTGACCAAGCAGGAAATAGAGTCTCCTGTGGACTGTATTTTGCCCGCTTGCAAGCAAATGGCAGGTCACTGAAAAGTAAAGTAATTAAGCTGAAATAGTGTCAAATAACTCTGTGGTCCAAGCCGGCCTCATCCCCGGATAGCTCTTGCAGATTATCGCATATTTCTGCTCGAAAAAAAAGGCTAAGCTTTATATAAAGCTTAGCCTTAACTTGATATATCTATTTATATATAGGATAGAACTTTATTGGCTTTTTGAATGAAGCCTTTTAGTTCTTCTCCGCTGAATGGTTTTTGTTCCAGCAGCGAGAGATCATGGATGTAAGCGCAGAGGGTATCTACTTCCTCTTTCTTGCCGGCTTTGTCCAGCTTCAGGATCTTTTGGATCACTTCATTTTCGGTATTGACGACCAGAGAGTGGTTCTTTAGCATATCGCCACCGGCGCCCATGCGGGAGACCATATCCATATCATGCCAGCGACGCATAAATTCGCTAAAGACGATGATGCCGGGAATCTCTTTGGTTTTGAGGTTTTTCACTTCTACCTTGAGCTCGGTATAGGCTTGGTTTTGCAATGCTTCCATAGCTTTTGGACCCAGCTTTTGCACTATATCTGCGGGCAGGTCCAGCAGGTTTATCAGGGTCTGTTCATCTTTCTGGATTTGATAAGGGGTCAAAAGCGTGGCGGCTTCAGGATGGTTTTTAAAGAAGTCCTTGAGGCTGTCTTTGCTGAAAGAAGCTTCCACTTTCTGACCCAGGGCATTGTAAAACAGTTTCTTCAGATGCTCGCGGTCAGCTTCTGAAATGCTGCCGGTTTCCTGATTTACCAATACTTCGTTTACTTCGCTATCCACGCGGATAAATTCCACTTTCTCCAGCTTGCCTTCCAATCTCTGATACAGGTGAATGTCCAACGGGGAGGTCTGATAGATCACTTCCAGGCCCTGTTCTTTCATCAGATTCAAATAGCTCACCTGGGTGTCTTCACTGGCAGCATACCAGATTTTGGTGCTGTCTTCCTTGGAATGTGCGGCATTACGCAGCTTGTATTCTTCCACCGTGAGATAATCTCCACTGGCGGATTTGAAGATGGCGATATCCTTCATGGCCTCGAAGAAATCGTCTTCCTTGAGCATGCCAAACTTGATAAAGGTGTGGATGTCCTGCCAATATTCCTCGTACTTTTTGCGGTCTGCTTTGAAGGTTGCCAGAAAATTGTCTGCTACCTTTTTGATGATATACTTGGATATCTTCTGCACCTGGGTGTCATTTTGCAAAAAGCTGCGGGAGACGTTGAGCGGGATATCCGGAATATCTATGCCACCTTTGAGGAGAAGCAGAAATTCCGGGATGAGGTCTTCCAGGTTGTCTGCCACAAATACGTTGTTGCAGAAGAGTTTGACCTCGCCTTTGAAGAATTCCGGTTCGTTGCGCAGTTTTGGGAAATACAGGATGCCTTTGAGGTTGAAGGGGAAATCTACATTGAGATGAATCCAGAATACGGGGTCTTGGTAATCGTGAAAGACCTGTTTGTAAAATTCGATATACTCCTCATCTTTGACCTCAGAAGGGGGGCGATTCCATAGCGCTTCCAATTGGTTTATCTGCTTGCCGTCAAACATGATGGGATAGGGCATGAAGTTACAATATCGCTCCAGGATTTCTTTGATCTTGTCATCTTCGGCATAATCCTTGGAGTCTTCATTAAAGTGCAGGGTGATGGTGGTTCCCACTTCCTTGCGCTTGCCTTCAGACATGGTGTATGCAGTGGTGCCATCACACTCCCAAAAAGCCGGAGTGCTGCCTTCTTCGATGGAGAGGGAATCGATGGTAACCTTGTCCGACACCATGAAGGACGAATAAAAGCCCAGCCCAAAATGCCCGATGATGTTGCTCTGGACATCCTTGAATTTATTCACAAAATCTGCGGCTCCGGAGAAGGCGATCTGATTGATGTACTTCTTGATCTCATCAGCGGTCATGCCGATGCCTGTGTCATTTATTTCCAAGGTTTTCTTGGATTTATCCAGTTTGATCTCTATTTTCATGTCTTCCGGCTTGAAATCATCATCTGCATATTTACGCTTTGAGATAGCATCCACGGCATTTGAGACCAATTCCCGCAGGAATATATCATGCTGGGAATACAGCCATTTCTTTATGATGGGGAATATATTCTCAGTGTGAATACTGAGCGCCCCGGTTTCTTTCTTCTTTTTTGTAGCCATGCTCATAAACTCCTTTTTGTAATGTGTTTCTAAAGTGATAAGATAGTCAGGCGGGTGAAACTGTCAAGAGATATTTAGCAGTCTATGCTCCAGTCTGCTAATTTATCAGGAGGATCGCTTCGGGTGCGGACAGCAATTGCCTGTATATCATGCAATTGCTCATATTGTGTGTTTAGCCCGGCAGATTTGCTTTCAAAAAGAAGATGCGCGCTGCTTTTACGATGATCTCCATATAATCCAGGGCTTCATCCAGATCTTGAGCAAAGGTGAGCAGGCCGTGCCCCATCCAGATCAGGGCTTTTTGATCGGTCAATACCTTTTGGCTGCTTTGGCAAAGCTGCAACGAGCCGGGCGGTTGATAAGGGCAGATTGCTATTCCTTCCGGTAAGTATAAGGGCAGCTCTGGCAAAAGTTCTGGCAGCATCCGGTTAAAGGCCTCCGGCTGCTGCATGATGGGCAGGGCTGACAGAGCAATGATCTCGGCGGGGTGGGTGTGCAGTATCACTTTAAAGCGCGCATTTGCCATCTGCAGACAGCGGTGACTGATCCATTCACTGGTGGGTCTGGCATGTGCAGGGAAGAAGGTTTCCTTATCTTTATTGCAGCTTATCAAAAGCAGATTGTCACCGGGGCGGAGAGCGGTCTGCCGGTAGCGGCTGCCTGTGCGGGAGACGATATACCATCTTTCTTGAGTCTGGAGATGTTTATACACGATATCGCTGACGTCGATGCTGAGATTGCCGGCATTGGCCTCAGCCCAGCCATAAGAGTGGATCTGGGCGGCTATTTCTGCGATATTATCCAGCAGCGGCTGATAGTCTGGGTGTTTTAAAGAAGTGATCTCCATCAACGCTTTTTGCCCTTTTGCTCACGCACCAATTTCTCTATCTCGCGGAAATTTACCTTTCCGGAGGCCATCATGGGGATGTCTTCGATCACGTGAAACTGTTTGGGAATGGCGATCGGGGGCAGCTCTTTTTTCAATTGCTTGAGCACTTTGTGCATGTCAAAATCTCCGGTGGTTACGGCAGCTACCACATCGGCACCCTTGGTGGGATGGGGGACATCGACCACGCAGCAGATGATATCATCGGGCAAAAGATCACTGAGATGTTGCTCTACTTTTACCAAGGATACCATCTCTCCGCCTACTTTTACAAAGCGTTTGAGGCGTCCCTTGTGATAAAGATATCCGTCTTCATCGATGAGGCCGATATCGCCGGTATCGTACCAGCCATTACGAATGCGGAAGGAGGTTTCTTCCAAATCGTGCAAATAGCCTTCCATCACCAGATCGCCTTTCACAAGGATCTTTCCTTCTTGATTGGGGCCTAAAATTTCATCCGTATCAATATCGAGGATGCGCACCTGGGTGTTTGGTATGGGACGTCCAATAGAGCCGTGTTTGTGTTGCCCGGGAATGCAGGTGGATATCACCGGGCTGGTTTCGGTGGTTCCATATCCTTCCAATACTGTAAGCTTGTGTTTTTCCAGGAATCCTTCATAGATTTTATCGGGAAGTCTGTCAGCTCCGGCTATAGCGATCTTCACCGAGGCAAAATCTCCCGGGCTGGACTTTTGTAAATAGCCATAGAAAAAGGCTGGAGTGGCGGCGATGAAGGTAACTTTATAATCCCGGATATAGTCGCAGACCGTACGAAAATCCAGGGGATTGGCATAGGTTACCATGCTGGCTCCGATCAAAGCCGGCAGCCAGAAATCCACGGTGAGTCCAAAGACATGGAACAAGGGCAGGATGGAGGCAAAAACGTCGTTTTCATCCAAGTGTATCATTTTGGGGAAGGCATTTACGTTGTGCAAGATATTGCGGTGTGAGAGTTGCACCGCTTTGGGTTCTTTTTCACTGCCGCTGGTAAACAGAATCACCGAGATTTCAGAAAGGTTTCCACTATGCACCATACGTTTCAGCAAGGGGAAGGGCAGCTTGGAGGTCGCAGCCGCTTTGAGCTTGGCAGCCAGGGTCACTTCCGCTAAGATGTCTTCCACAAAGACCATGTCTTTTATGGGCTCGATCCCAAGTTTTATCAGGAGCTGTTTGCTGGTGATGATGGTCTTAAATTGGCATTTGTCCTGGGCATAGCGGCAGTTTTCTATAGCCATGGTGGCGTAATTTATCATGACCGGAATCTTGCCGTTCATCAGGGTTCCCAGGATGGTGAGCATGGATCCTGCACCTGTGGGCAGCAGGATGCCGATATATCTACCTTTGATCTTGCCAATGTGCCCTCTCAGGATCAGGCTGGCAATCAGCATCTTGTTATAACTATAATCTGCCCCGGTGGTTTTGTCGTAAACTGCTATGCGCTGGGGAAAGCGCTTTGCGGACTGTATGAAGCGATGATGTAATTGTAGCATATTTTATCCTTTATTTTATCAGGTGTAACCAGTCTCCCAAGAGGAAATCCAGGCGGCCGATCAAAAGCGAGATGCGTGCCATCACTGTGTAACCGAAAGTAGCGCCGAAGCTTACCATCAGAAACCAGATGCCGACCTTGGAGACGGCCTTGGAGACTCCTTCCTGTTTCTTGCTGAAGTAAAAGAAGTACACACCACAGATGGTGCCTATAATCATCAGCAGATTTCCCGCTATTTCGGCGGGAGTATCTGCAGCAAATGGGTTGATCATGGTGGCAGTAAGCTGTTGTAAGATATCGCTCTTCATGTATCTTAGCATAGATATCCCTGCTGTCGTTCCCACCATGATGGCAATGGGGTAGCGGCTGATCCATTGCATTTTGGGATGGATGCGCATGAGCATCATCAGACCCAGAGCAGCCGGGATGAGTAAAATGATATTGCCCGAAAAATCAGTAGCGAGTTTGGCAAAAAGATTCGGAACCATGATAGAGTAAATAATATATACCAGCCAGTAAGCCGCGGAAAGGCCTACAAAAACCTGTTCGGCAAACTTATAGAAGGGATTGTCCTTGTACAAAAAGCTGAAGATACACAAGGTAAAGAAAGCGGCGAGCCAGATGCCTATTGTGTTCATAATGCTGATCATTTGTTCTTCCTCCTCTTGGCGGCGAATACTTTGATATTACCCAGCGCGATAAAAATAAGGATCAAAAGATGGGCGATTGATTGGGCATCCATCTTGGTGGTGGCACTGCCCAATCTGCCAATCAAGCTTTCATATTCACTGGCAGCTTTCAGCCCTCCCAAAAGGCCAGTGAGCTGCTGCTGCTCGTTCACATAAGGAAAGAAGCCGGGAGCGCTTACTGCAGTGCATCCTCCGGTAACGGGAACGTTGTATGAATCTCGCGCTACCATCATCCATTCCTTGAGTCCGGGCACTCCGCTGGAGAGCGAGCTTACCCAGGCGATATCTTTCAGGCGTCTGACATTCATGAGCAGGGGAATCTCTTCATAAGGAGTATTTCTGGTATCTGTGGGAAATACCTCTTTCAAATCCCGCCCCATAGCCTGGATGGTGACCATACCGCCCACTTTGTAGCCCAGATTCACATAGTCCACGCCCCGCTGTTTATCGTGATAGTCTTTTAGCACTTTGTCAAAGGCCTGCTCGGCCATCTGCACTCCCATCGGCCACAGGGCTGTAGCGATGATCTTTTGCTTGCGCTTGAAAGCATGTTCTATCATCGCTTCTCCCATGGGTTGCAGCTCGGTCATAGTGGAAGGATCGTAATCAAAGGAAATGATTACCACCTCATTTTCGGGGGTGTTTTCGACGAGATCATAGACCATCTGGGTGTATCCCGAAACTTCCGTCTTCCAGCCGATGGGGAAGAGAAGGGGAAGGGCTACCGCCACAAAGAGCACCAAGTAGATGATTCTGCGTTCAGCCAATACGGAAAGCTTCATTTGTCACCTCCCAGATAGCTGCGTTCTATGCCCAGGATAATCCTGAGGGAGCTGCCCACGATACCCAGTCCTGCTGAGATCAGGATGGCTCTCTGAGCTGCGGTATTGGGATATTCCATGATGAAATCCGCCAGATTGGGGAAATGCCAGAATTGCAGATTCTCCGGTAGCCAGCCGGTAAACATGGTGCCGATGCTAGTGCGCCCGATGATGACTATGATGGCAGTGATCATAAGCAGGTTTGACTCCAGTCCCCGGATGATAAAGGCTCTGTATGCGGCAGATGCGATAAAGAAAGCAAGCAGAGAAAAGAGCGTGGCAGAAAGCGGCAAATAGGCATTATCAAAGAGATAGTCAAAAGGCTTTAGCCCCAGCCAGGCCTGGATGCCCGGTGCATCTCCCAGTATCCCGGGGGTTTCACGCATGCCCCAAAGCAGACCGAAGCTCAGCATCAGTGCAAAGCTGATCAGTCCAGCCAGATGATATTGCCAATTGGGCAGTCTATGCGCAATCTTGTGGGTATTCATCCGGATCAGACTGATCTGTCCCAAGAGGATGGCAAAACCGGAGATAATCATAAACCAGCCTTCCAAAGTGGAGACGATCTGATTGAAGGGACTATGAGGGATAAATTCTGAAAGCAGAACTATAAAGCCTACTATAAAAGCGAAGAAAAGCGGTAAAGAGCGTTTCATGAGATTGCTCCTGCGATAAATTCTTTGAGGTTTGAGACTCCCAGGATTTCCAAGATCACGCCGACAACTATAAGCAGAATGATCAGGAGCTTGCCAAAATCATGCCCCTTAAGGCTGCCAAGCTGTTGAGGGTCTTTGGAAAGATAGGCACTGGCGGCAAACAGCTCTTCACCGATCAAGGTATAATCACAGGTAACTACAAAGAAAGGCAGTTGATGCGCCTGAGCGGTACCTGCAGTTTGGATAGCACCGGTGGCAAAGCCGGTTTCTGCTAAAATCAAAGACTCTGCATAAAAGGAGCCCATAAAGAAGTTTGCCGCAGGCTTTCTGCGCAGCATAATACCATCTATTCCCGCTACAAAGCCAAATTGGTCATCGGTGAGATAAAAGATATTGTCAGCCTTGTAGGCATCCAGTCTTCCGGCTTTGATATAGGCCTCGCGCACCACTTCTTTGGCAGCAGAGAGTACCATGGAAAACCTGCAGGGCACGATGATTTCAGTATCATACTCCGCGGTTCTTTCCGCCAGATGGCTTAGGATGGTGAGACTGGCAATGGTCTGAATATCATCCAGATCACTGATGCCCGGCACATACAGGATGGGTTTGCCCTTTTCCGTAGCACGTCCAATGGCTTCTTCCATACAGTCCAGTCCAGCGATGCGGCGAATGAAGAATTCCTTTCCGGCCCGGGCTGCATGTATGTAATAGATAATGGCTATGCAGATGATAAGCAGCAGGATCAGAAAACCGAGCTTGCCCATATAGAACCACTGCTCTTTAGTTTGGGCACTGGCCAGAAGTGTAAGATCATCATCCTGGAAGAAGGCTTTTAGCTGATAGTGGTATTCGTTATTGGGTTGAAGCTCATTATCTGTGAAGCTGCCGCTGGACTCTGCAGTGTTAAGCAAAATGCGCGCTGGCTCGTCACCATTCTGCCGGCTGATTTCCACTCTTTTCACCATAGGGCTCAGCTCCCAGCTTAGATCAATGGATTTGCCATCGTCCCAGGGGGTGTCTTTGGCGGAAAAAGAATTTGCCATCAGCAGGCTGATCAAACTTAAAAACAATAAACACAGCAGCGGTTTACGCATGTTGATTCTCCTTTTCTAAGGATACAGGGGATGAGGTACTATCCGGAACATTAAAAGGTAAACGAATCCCAAAACCGGAGCTGTATAGAGTTCCGGTTTTGGGAAGGCTCTGAAGCTATCAGACATTATTTAGTTTTGAAAAGCCGCTTTGATCTCGTCTGTCTTGGAGATGATCTGTTCCAATTGGTCTTTGGTATATACCCGATTTTGATCGTTGTCTATGATAGTCTTTACGTCTTTCAACAGCTTGATAGATTCCCCAAAGGCTTCTTGTTCTACGATGTGAGGGGTTGAGATCTGCTGCATATTCAGAAGCAGGCTATTGAAGGTTCCTTTTTGGGCTAAAACCTGAGTTCTTTCGGGCTTGTAATCTTGATGAATCAGCCAGGCCACGCGGTTTGCAGCTTCGATCCATCCACCCAGCAACATCAGGGTATAATTATCAAAATTCTCATTTTCCCAAAGCTTGGCTTCTACATCGGCTTTGTGAAAATCCAGGGCTTTATCCAGCTCTTCCCACTGTTCGTTTTCGATCATTTTCTTCATCTGATCGCCCAGACGATTGACCTCAGATTCCAGTGCAAGCAGTGAAGTGAGGTTCATCATGGAAGCGGAAATCTCGCTGAGCTTGCCTTTGTTACGGCCTTTTGCGGCCAATACTGCATCAGCCGTCAAAAGTCCCAGGGAAAAGGCATTGCGCACTTCTTCCTGTTTGGTTTTGTAGATTGTAGCCGGCACTGCAGCGGAGATGTCTTTTACCTGAACTTGATCCAGGGCTTTATACACTTCTTTGAAAGAAGGCAGAGGGGCAAAGATAATTGCCTGTTGGATTAGCTCTTCATCTGGAAGCTGCTCTACCTTTTTCTTACAGGCTCCCAACGCCAGGATCATGATCAGCACCATTGCGATGACTATCCGAGTCTTCATAATATTACTCCTTTATTCCTTGAAATAGACTTTAAGTTTTATCCAGGTGATCAGATTCAGTACCAAGGCAAAGAGTAAGATCACCATAGCGTTAAAATTCCAGGTACGAAAAAGGCGTGAACCGCAGATCTTGTAACTGGATATAAATTCATTGCGCTCTGTATTCATCACCCTGCCGTCCATCATGCTTACGGCAGAGTTCAGATAGCTATTCACGATCTCATTCGGGTCCCATTTTTCAGCAATGGCGGTTTTGGCATAATATGTTTCCGCACGTCGCTTTTGGAATTCCTTATTAGTGATTGTAGCATTCCTGAAATCCTGTAAATATGTCAATTCCTTTTTTTCAACTTTGTGCAAAGCGCGGTGGAATTTGGTGTTTTTGGCATAAGCTGTAGTGAGTCCTTCAAAGAGCCAGCGCGAGGGGATGGCCTGCACTACTTCAGGTATCGGATGCCTCTGCCAGAGCGTGAGATTGCGGTTCATGCGTTCAAATTCGATTACGGCTCCCCCAAAGATGATTTGCGGGATCAAAATCAGCGGAAGCAGGTTTATCACAGTGCGTGTTTCTTTAATGAAGGCAGAGCACAAAAGCCCGATGGAATTGCCGATCAAAGAAGCCAAAAAGAAATAGATGATGCTGCTAAAGGCAAGCCCTTTGATGCCCAGTATCAACGCAGCTATCGTATGGTAAAGCACAGCCTGGACAAATCCGAAAAAGCAGAGCGTGACGATCTTTGAGATTTGATAGCTGCTCATCTTCAGGTTCATGAGGCGTTCTCGGAGCACGATCCTACGCTCTCCAAGTATCTCTTCTATGCTATTTGACATTCCCAAAAAGATAAAGGCGATGATGGAGACGAAGATATAAATAAAGATATTGTTGTTATCATGATAGGAATAGCTGGCGCTGGTAGTGTGCCGCAGGATAAAGGCGATGATCAAAGCCAGCAGCGGGGCTTCGACGAAAGTGATAATCTGATTTGTACGGCCGCGAAACTTCATTTTGAAACTGCGTGAGATGAAGGTCATCAGACTGATGAGATAGCTTTTTAGCCCCATAGGCTTGCGTCTTCTTTTGGAAGGGGGGGAGGTCTCTGCGGATTCAAGAACGTCACTTTGGATCATCTCAAAGAGCATCTTGCGCTTGTATTTATCCCGCCAATATTCCGGAGGGAATTTGCGTTTGGCTTGCACCTGTTTTTGCAGCTGCTCATAAACAGGCTGACCCTGGGCGTCATATTCAGGATAGGTAATGACGTCGTAAAAGTAATCTGAAGTCTTCAGATGCCGTTTGGTCTCGATCTCGGTCTTATGATTGCTCAGCAATTGCAGCTCTTCATCAAAATAGGCAAAGCTCTCTTTGGGCGTGCCATAATATGCCACCTTGCCACCCATATCCATCATCATTACCCGATCAAACTTTCGATAGATACTGCTATTGGGTTGATGAATAGTAATGATCACGATCTTACCCTGTTCGCAGAGCTTGGACAGGATGCCGATAATCTGCTCCGCATCGTTGAAAGAAAGCCCGCTGGTGGGCTCATCACATATAATGATGGTGGGTTCAAAGAGCAGCTCCAGCGCCAGATTCAGGCGTTTGCGTTCTCCACCGGAGAGATTTTTGGCACCGAGCTCTCCCACCATGGTATCATGATGCTGGCTTAGCCTTACATGATAAAGGATGTTGTTTACTTTTTGCTCTATCGCGGTTTTCTGCAATTTTGGCATTCTGAGGCGCAGGCGATAATACAGATTTTCATACACGCTGAGATTGGGATATAACATGTCTTGCTGTGGCACATAGGCCATATATTCCAGGAAGTAGTTTAGATTAGATTGGATGGGCTTGCCATCGATAAGAATCTGGCCATAGGTGGGCGTGATTTCGGTGGAGAGCACATTGGTGAGGGTGGATTTTCCGCAGCCGCTCTGTCCCAATATAGCCATGAGCTGTCCCTTTTCTACTTCAAAAGAAACCGAATCCAGAGCCAGCTTGCCATCCCGGAAGAAGTGTTTGATATCAACCACCGAGAGTTTTTGCAGCTCAAAGGGAGTCTCGATGAGATCGTAGAAGTTGTTGATGCGGTAATTACGTTTTTCTATGGTGATAATATCTGTATTCAGCTGAATCGGGGTGGCTTCTTTTATTATCTTTCGATTTACATAGATGCTGTATCCCTTTTTGGGTGGCAGTACATGATAGATCTGCCCTTTGAGCTCGATCAAAGCGATGCTGCTTTCGCTATCCTCACGGCTAATCGAAAAATAACCCCTTTCCTGATAGATATACAGCTTTTTAGGGATGTAATCGTCCACGCCGATGCTGCTGCGATTTTCGATCACCATGCCCAGATGAAAAGGTGCGTAACCCCGGATTTGCATAGTGTCATCATAAAATACTTCATAACGCCGGTTGTGGGGTATTTCACGACCATTCAAAGAGACAGTTCCGCTGTTTATAGTGATATTGTAGCTATTGTGTTCTTTGCGGATTACAAAGTCATAGCTGCTTTTACGAAAAGCTATTACATCGCTCTCATCACGCAGGCGATACATCTTTTCCAGGCAGTTGTAAGAGTAGTTTCTCCCACCCAGAGAGAGCAAAGCATCATCGGGTAGCAAAATGATGGAATTACGTTCCGGTGCCTGGGAATTGATCAGCGCTGCAGAGCTGGAAGGAATGCTCACGAAAAGATATTTGTCGATGGCAAAGAGCGCACATTCATAGCCGCTAAGCCGTTCACTGCGAAAAGCTATATCTACTCCCGCTCCCGAACCGAAGACTACATAATCCGAAAATACAGAATGATTGAGATGGCTTAGATGATGCCGGCAAGCAATGGTTACCAGACCGGAGCGGTCATGCTCAAGATGGTCTATCAGCGGCAAAAACACTTCAGAGGAGAGGCTTAGCTGCTTGCTGAGCTGCATGATTTCCGTAAGCTCCGATATGTCAAAATCCGCCTCTGTACGCGCCATGATCACCAAAGATTGGATAATCCGGATCTTATCAAACAAAGATAAATGCCGATCCAGAAATCTCAGAACTTCTCCGATATCATATTCGCTTTCCATGATCTGCTTTACATAAGACTCCCAGGAGACATCGACCTGTGCAAAAAGATTGGTAAGCAGCGAATACAAAATGTCAGTCTCGCTGGTGCTGATATCATCACCTTTTAGATTGTAAACGTAAAGCCGCGTGACCATATCTATGATCTTTTTTTTACGCTCCTGATTCTCACGCATCAGTGAAGGCGTTTTTAACATTTACTATCTCCAAAGAGGCCAATGACACTGTCAGCAATATACATCTATAAAACTCTCTCAAATATGATATTAAAGCTTTTTTACAAGACTAAAGGAAGACAGCAGGATGTCAAGAGAAAAGCTCGCAAGCCTGCAAAAGCAGTATAATGTCCATAAGATTCGAGGGTTTTATATGCTTGAAGAAAATTTGGGGCGAACTGCAGTTCGCCCCAGATCAAACTCGGAGATGCTCCTCGCATTTCCTGCAATTTTTCCGGTCTATTTACTCATGGTAATCTTGCGGATTTCCTTGGTATCGTTACTTTCAAAGACGATGAAATAGATGCCGCTCACCTGCAGGGAAGCATCCCAGATGTAAGTGTAGTAACCTTTTTCCTGCAGAGGCAGGTCCAGGCTGTGCACTTTTTGTCCCTTGAGATTGTAGATATTCAGCTTGCTGGTAGCAGCTTCTTTGAGGCCATAGCGGATATTTAGTAGAGGATTGAAGGGATTGGGATAAAGCTGATCCAGGCCTGTTTTCACCGGTACTTCAGGGGTATATTCAGTATCACCAAGAGTCACATGGATGGGTCCGAAGACCTGAGAGATGCCACTATATTCTATAGCCGTCAGCCAATAGTAATAGGTAACATTGGCTTGCAAACCGGTATCTGTATATAGGTAAACCTTAGTCTCAGAGGTATTGGTAGCTTCGATCAAAGCTGATATCTGCAGGGCTGTGGCAAAGTTTTCCTGCTCGGCGCGATACACGTTGTAACCCAGGAGATCACTTTCAGATTGACTTACCCACTGCAATCTGGCTCCATTGGAGGCAGCGCTGACAGTGAAACTGCTAAGCTCCACCGGCAAAGTGGTTTCACCGAGATCGGTAGTTTCGTTCCAGCCTAATGGATTCTGCAGTTGAGTGATCAGCACATCCTTCTGCGTGCGCACTTCGATTCTCTGCAAAGGCACATCGCTATAGAGTGTGAATGAGCCGGCTGCTTTACCGTCTTTGGCCGATCTTGAGCTGGAGGTTCCGGTGATCAATTTGCCTTTTTCCACCGCATCGTACCCCAGGATTACATATTTCTTGCTAAGGGGATACTCTGTAGTACCCACCAGGTCTCCGCTAATGCTGAAGGTGGTGCCCATGGCTGTTGCCGCGGGCAGGGGCATGATCGTATTATACTGGGTTCTGGTGGCTGCGTTAGTATCTGCGCCATCATAGCTGCTATCATCATCTACATAGCGTCCGCCACCGGTAAGCATTGTATTGCGGCGTACCGGTACCCAGAAATAGGTTCCGGCAGCGGGGTCTCCCAGACCTGCATCCATCTTTATCCCGGAAGAAATTTCTCCGGAGCCGATCCAGGTATTAGTCACATGGTCCCAGGCCTCCATGCCAGTGCTGCCGCCTTCCGGGCCCAGGAGTCTAAAGCGCAGATCGCTGCCACTATAGCTACTCGCCTGCACCAGGATTACGGATTCAGAATCGGCAGTGCTCAAGTCCATGCGCTCCGGGCGATGCAGCAAGGCTTGTCCCGTAGCGCGGTTATTCACACAGCAGGTTGTAAAGTCATCACCGATTACATTCACCATGTTCAGATCGACAGTGCCATTGCCTCGGGTTACTGAACCTATAGCCGTTTCATTCAAAGGCCAGGAAAAATCTGAATCGTTAGTTGAAGTGCCCGCATAATCCGCGGCAATTTGCGAGGCGGAACGAGCTTCACCTACCCAGATTCGTAATGCGCGCACGTTGCCAGGAAATCTGCGGGTGCCGAGGGGCATTTTGCCCACATTGAACTGAGCGTTCGTGGGAACATTAGTCAGCTTTCCAGTCATGCTCACAGTGCGATTATTTACTTCTGTGTCATTTACATAAATGCGAAGTCTGCTACCGTCGTAAACACCTGTTACCAGATACCAGACGCCACGTTGTATAGTTACCAATGCAGTGTTGGATTGCACATATTGCCGGCTACCAGTAGTACGAACGGCAAACTCAAAAGCAGAATTGAAATTATTGTGCTGTAACCAGAATAAACCGCTTGTGCCATCGCCTGAAGTTGTTTGTGCAGCAATGTTAGCCCAGGCATCGTTGCCTGTATCCGCCGGGTCCACCGTCCAGCGTACCCAGCTCTGCACGGTGAGATTATCTGTATTGGCGCTATTGATGCCAAACACATCACCCGTTGCGGAAGTCAAATATGGCGTGCTACCGGTTTGGCGGCCAAATTTCAAGCGGGCATTTACTTCGCGCTGGACCTTCAGCGCATAATCCTTGTATCCCTGGGCATTTTCCACTCTGATGGTGTAGTTGGTGGCAGTAGTTACCGTAGGTTCAATGCGCAGGATGCTTTCACCATTTGAGGATACGCGTGCGCCGTTGATATAGACCTGACTGTCAGTGGGCGCCATCAGCTTCAGTTTCAGAGAGGAATAATCATCCAAAATACTGCAGGAATACAGGCCTGCGGCAGAGGGATCGGAGCTGAATATGGGATTTATCTTAATGTCATCGCCAGTTTTGCCTCTCACTTCCAGTTTTCCCAGATGCGGAGCCCAGTTTGAATATCCGCTCAGGTTAATGAGGTCACTGGTGGCACTGATGGTGGGGACATTCGCCAAAGTAGCGGTAACGCTAATATTACCATTGCTGAGGGGAGTCATTTGATTGCCGGTGAAATAAGCGGTTCCCCCCAGACTATTCACGCTCCAGCGTAGCTCTTGAAAAGAGGAAAGATTGTCGCCATTAATAGTTTGTGGAGTCCCACCTGAGCCATTTACTACACAGTCGAAAGCATAAGCGCTATGGTTGATACCCGTGATACTGGTCGGGGGATTGTTCGCGCGACGGCGAAAACGCAAGGTGTAGGTTTTTTCAAATCCTGCATTGCCAGGATTTACCACGATGGTGAGCACGTTGTTCTGTGTATCCGCATTGGGATTACCATTTGCATCCATTCCGGCGGAAGATGCTGCAATACGCAAAGGTACATACACATCTCCGGTTACCATGGCCTGGGTGAATGTGGTGATCGTGCTGCTACCGTGATATTCTGCTTTCAATTGATATTGTCCGGAAGCGGGAAAGCTAAGCTTCAGTGATTCCGTAGCAAAATTTGTGCTGTAATCATAAGTGCTGCGTGTGCTGTCGTAAGTGAAAGGCAGCCGCTCAAAGCTGGTGGCTGAACTTCGGGAAAAAATGAAATTATCAGAGTTCGATCCGTATTCCACTACTGCGCTGATGTCCAGCGAGGCCATCCCCTTGATGTTTGCGGGCGAAAGGATCGATATAGGGGCCTCTGGAGGCGTGGGGTTCTGCACTGTGGCTGTATAGGTGGCAGGACTGCCCAAGTTCAGCAGCTCGCTATGCAGATTTTGTGAACGGGCACTACCATTCGTTACTGGAATTGATTTTTCATGATTGCCATTTTTATAGATTTTAATTTGAAAAATGGCCGGATCAGAGCTGGATTCCCAGCTCAGAACATCCGTCGTGTAGTCCCAAGATAGATTCACCGGTGGTTCAGGCGGATCTGCAAACAGAAAAGAGATGCTGCAAGCCAAAATCAGGATGATCAAGGCCAAGGGTTTAATATATACATTCATTGTTTACCTCAAATTATGTTTTTATTGTATCTACGTTACCGAACATCAAAAACGAATAATCCATCAAGAAAAATCTTAACCGAACTTTACCATTCTGAAAACCTACACACCTGCCATATAAGCACTTAGCTGTTTTATGGTCACTACACGAGTTGACGTTTTACGACTTTTCTTGGGACGGGGCTGGAGCTGATATTTA